>JACCDU010141225.1_pt1 | contig 32878 bp, 11 predicted proteins | sample 7446081 | NCBI WGS metagenome assembly JACCDU01 (sample SAMN15323447, study PRJNA562643) | freshwater metagenome | isolation source: river surface water | place: USA:Blue River Watershed | collected 2017-08-17
TACGTCCAGGTACACTAGTTGGTGCAAACACAACACAGAACGTTTATAACACAGTAGCAACCACAGTTAACGCATTTGGTGCAGGTACTACTGTTAACATTGGTGCCGCAACTGGTACTACAACTATTAAGAATAACTTACAAGTTGATGGGTCGAGCACATTTACAGGTAACGTAACACAAAACGGTAGCCTAACTGTTACAGGCAACCTAACTGTTAATGGTACAACTACAACTGTTAACTCTAACACAGTTACAGTTGACGACAAGAATCTAGAACTAGCCAGCGTTGCGGCAGTTACAGGCATTACTGGTACAATTACCAGCACTGCGCTTACAACAACCATTACTGGCCTAAGCACAGTCACTGGACTTATTCCAGGTCAAGCATTAACACGTACTGCTGGTACAGGTAACTTTGGTACTGGTGTAGTCATTACAAGCATTGACAGTGCAACTCAAATCACTGTTACAGCAACAACAAACAATACACTAGGTACTATTACATTTAACGCTGGCGGCGCAACTGATATTACTGCTAATGGCGGTGGTATTACTGTTCTTGGCGCAACAAACAAAACTATTCAGTATGATAATGCTAATACTGCATGGACACTAAGTGAACATTTAAACCTAGCATCTGGAAAACAAATTAAACTTAACGGTACAACAGTTGTAACTCCAGACTTAGTTACACCTGCTAACTTTACACTAGGTACATCAGTTAGTACTGTTAATATTGCAGATGAGTTGTTAGTCACAAACAGTTTAGTTACTAACGGTGATGTAATTAGTGATAACTTAGTACAAAATTTATATCCCGATGTAGTAAGTACATTAAACATCGGCAACACAGCAACAAAAGTTACTATTGGCGATTCAACCGGTGTTGGCACAACTACAGTTAACAACAACTTAGATGTAATTGGACCAGTTAGAATTAAAGGCAACAGTATTGCATTAAAACCAAACACTGTTGTATATTCTGGATTATTTGCAACTTCTTCGACAACAGCATCAGGTACTGGCGCAACATGGCGTATCGAATATGAATTTGATACTGGCAATATTGTAAGTATTACTCCAAGCACTTCTGGTAACTTCTATCAAGCAGGCGATCAGTTCTTAATTTTAGGTAGTCAGATCGGTGGTGTTGACGGTATTAACGATTTAACACTAACTATAGACACATTTATTGTCGATCCATTCCCTCCAAACGGACCAACAGTTGGTGGTAACATTGCTACAGTAACATATACAGGAAGTGCTCCAATTATTACCGGCGGCGCAACAACATTTAGCCTGTTAGAAAATTATGTTGAAACACTAGATTTTGCTAAACAGGCAACAACAATTACCATGGGTGCTGTAAATTCATTACAACAGCCCGATGGTACCACAACAATTAGAAATAATGTACAAATCAATGGTGACATTGTTGTTAATGGTGTGTTTACTGGTGCACCAGGAGTTGTTGACACTAATGCTATACAATTAAATCTATTCAACAACACTGCTAATATTATTAATTTTGCAGGAGAAGCCAACGAATTAAGTATCGGTAGTCAACTTGGTGTTACAACAATCAATAATGAACTTTTTGTTCCTACTGGTATCACTGCTGACTTGAAAGGCAGTGTGTTTGGAGATTTTTCAAGCAAGATCGTCGATGGTATAACCGGCGACATTACAGCCAATAATTTACAAGTTAACGGAACTACTACATTAGAGTTCGATTTGTTAGTTAAAGGTGGCGACATCACTACAGATCAAATAACCTTTAACTTAATTAATGACACTGCTACAACCTTGAACATCGGTCAGGCTGCTACAAGTATTGTCATGGGCGCCACAACTGGTACTTTACAGTTACGTAATTCTATTGTACAAGTTGACGGAGATTTGGCTGTTAACGGCGGAGACATTACTACTAATAAATCTATATTCAATATTGCTACTAGTGGCGCATTAGAAGTTAACTTAGGCTCTAGTGCAAGTACAGTAGGTATTGGTAGCACATTGGGAACAACAACAGTTAATAACAATTTAACTGCTAAACAAAATGTAAGCATCGAAGGCGATACATTAGATACGACCAACACTACATTTAATGTTGTAAATGACACTGCAACAACTGTTAACTTTGCCGGTGCGGCAACAACTATTAATGTTGGTGATGCCACAGGTACTGTAAACTTTGCTGGTAGTATGGTAAACTTTGATGGCGATATAACCATCAGAGGCGGAGACTTAATCACAGATCAAACATCGTTTAATCTATTACAAACTCCTACAACTGTTAACTTTGCCGATTCAGCAACAACATTGCAAGTTGGTGCGGCAAGCGGGACAACTAATGTTAGAAATAATTTAACTGTAGATTTGGATTTAGCAGTTGAAGGCGGCGACATTACTTCCAGCCAAACAACATTTAACTTACTAAACTCTACAGTTACTACACTGAATCTAGCAGGTGCTGGTACACAAGTTAACATCGGTTCAAGCAATGGTGCAACTAACGTTAAGAATGATTTGAACGTTGATGGTAAGATTATTGTTGGTAGTTCAGCAGGTTCTACTTCAACAATTGACAGCGCAGATACATCGTTCTATCTTGCTAACACAACAGCAGAAAACTTGTATATGGGTGGCGCAGCCACAGTGGTTGAAATTGGTTCTACCACAGGTACAACTAGTGTCAACAACAATTTAACAGTTGACGGACAATTAACTTTAGAGCAAGATGTATTAGTTAAAGGCGGTGATATTACGACCAACCAAACAACCTTTAACTTAATTAATACAACTGCAAGTACTGTTAACTTTGCTGGCGCTGCCACTACAACTAATATTGGTTCTACAGCAGGTACAACTGTTGTTAAAAATAACTTACAAGTTGATGGCGATGTAGAAATACGCGGCGGCGACCTAAACACAAATCAAGCAACATTTAATTTAATCAATACTAACGCAACAACCGTTAATATTGCTGGCGGTGCAAACACTGTAAACGTGGCTGCTCCAGGCAGTGAAACAAATATTGCTGGTAACTTAAACATTACAGGATTAACAACTGTAAGTAACCATATTGTTCCGAGTGCTAATATTACCTACGACTTAGGTAGCCCAACAAATCGTTTCCGTGATTTGTATCTAAGTGGCGGTACAATCGACTTGGCAGGCGGTACAATCAGTTATGACGGCACAAGTTTTAACTTCCAAGGTGGTACAAACGTTGGTCAAGCAGTTGAAACAGAAAGTACAACATTTGATTTGTTAAACAACATTGCACAAACAATTAATTTTGGTGGCGATGCTACAACAATTAATATGGGTGCATTAAATGGTTCTACTAACATTAGACATAACCTAAATGTTGCAGGACAGATTACAGTTGGGTCTAGCGATAGTAGTGTATCTACACTGGCAGTTACAGATACTACATTCTTCCTAGCAGACACTACAGCAGAAACTATCTACTTTGGTAATGCCGCAACCAGCATTAGCATGGGTAGTATTGGTGGTTTAACTACTATTAACACTGGTTTGACTGTTACTGGTAATACACTTTTAGAATCAGATTTAACAGTTAACGGTAACTTAACACTGACATCGTTAAACACCAGCGGTGAAAACAACGACTTTGTTATCAGTCCACAAGGAACTGGTAGAGTCATTATTGAACCACAAGGCGGATTAACAATTAATCCTTCAACTGTTGGAAATATTAACAACGTCAACATTGGTGGCACTGTAAGAGGTCTTGGTAGATTTACAACACTAGAATCCAACGGTCAAACTAGATTTACTGGCGGTATCAGTAGTGTTGATTCAACAACAGGTACTGTTGTTGTAGCCGGTGGTGTTGGTATTTCAGAAAACTTAAACGTTGAAGGAAACGTAAGTGCTAACAGTCTAACATTACGTGGTACTGTATTGTTCGACAACGAATTGGCTGTACCAAGCGGCGGTACAGGAGCAGGCCAGTTTAACGCAAGAGGCATTTTATACGGTAACAGTACCGATCCAATACAGAGCACAGCAGGCAGTGATTATGAAAATCCATATACAGGAACCAACCAGCAGACTAGCAATGCAATATTGACTACTACTGCGGCAGGCGTACCAGTTTGGACGGATGTAATCGACTGCGGAACATTTTAAAGATCATGATTTTTAAAAACGGTAAATAAGAATTGATAAGGAAAAACGAGGAATATTATGGCATCAAGAGTCCTTTTTAAGCGTAACAGTAACTCAGGCGTAGTACCAACACCAGATAAATTAGTGCAAGGCGAAATTGCACTAAACACTGCTGATGGTAAAGTCTTTTTAAAGAAAGAAGACAACACTGTACTTGACATTACAAAAGTTACTTTCGAACGCGATACTAGTATTACAACCAGCGACGATGGCGGTGTAACCCCAAGTAAAATTACAGCCAAAGTTGATAATACTACTCAGTTAGAAGTTACAGCCAACGGTACAGAGTTTGTTAACGATGTTAGAATTAAAAATCAAAAAGGTTTAATTTTTAACGATGCCGCTAATAATAAAACTGTTACAATTAAAGGCCCTGACAACGTTGACTTCAGTTACGAAGTAAAACTTCCTCCGTTTCAACCAATTGACCCAAGTGTTTTAGCACTAGACGGTAACGGTAATCTAGAATGGGGTAGTCCAGATACATTCGGTGGTAACCGTGTTTATGTTTCTGACAGAAAAGGTGACGATAACAATGACGGTATTAACGCACCGGTCCGTAGTCTAAAACGTGCCGCACAGATTGCCGCAAGTTTAGGTCTACGCCCATTAGATGATCCAGGGCAAGGTAAGTTTAATGCTAAACGACTATTAGAAGCCAACCGTAGTTTTATTCAAAGTCAAGTTATCAAATGGATTGATGCTAACTTTGTTAACTTTCAATATGACGAAGAAAAATGCCGTCGTGATTTGAATATTATCATTGACAGTGTTGCATTCGACTTTGCTCTAAACACAAACTATAAGGCTGTTACCGCAGGTCTAGCCTATCGTCGTGCTAATGCTTATACAGTTATTCAGGATCAAATTCTTCAAACTAAGAGTGCTATTTTAAAGGCGCAAGAAGAAGGTCTATCATTAATTACAAATTCAACTGCTTTAGGTCGTTACAATGCGGCATTTAGCGAAATTGTTGATATTTTAGAAAATGACATAGGTGACGATTCGTCAGATGCTATCGTCTTTAATAAGCCAATTAGCGCCAGCGACGAGCAAGACTATGCTAAAGCAAGACTTCAAGCAAACAAAAATTTCTTAAAAGAAGAAGTCATTGCTTGGATTAATACAAATTATTCAGACTTTGTTTATGACGAAGCAAAATGTGCTCGAGACACAGGTCTTTTATTAGATGCTGCCGGATTTGATGCGGCTCTAAACACAAACTATAACTCTGTTGTTGCTGGCCGAGCATACTTACGTGCTAATGCAAACTATCTTGGTAACAATCAAAAGTTACAAACTGTTGCGGCTTTCCAATACGCTAAGACTCAAGCATTACTAAGTGTTAGTGGTGACGCAACCGCTACTCAACGTGTAACATTGGCATTTGATGAAATTTTAGATATTATTAACAATGCCGAAGGTGACGATAGCACAGATGCAATAGTTTATAATAATCCAACTAATGCAACACAAGACAAAATTGATGCTAAAAATCAATTACAAGTAAACCGTACTTTCTTAGCAGATGCAGTTAGTTCTTATATTAACAAACAATTTGCTGGTTACGTTTATGGTGGACTTGTTAAAGATACATGTGAACGTGATCTAGGAATTATTATTGATGCCGCACGTTATGACGCGGCCCTTGGCACAAACTACAATGCAGTGACAGCGGGTCTTGCATATCAACGTGCTAACAGTGCCTATGTTCTAAGCGGACAAAATATTCAAACTTTGGCAGGTATTAACTATGCTAAGAATCTAGCAGTCGAAACAGTTGCTGTAAACGGTACAACAGTTACTCGTGTTAATGCGGCTTTTGCAGAAGTTATCGACATTATTACAAATGGAGCAATGTCGTCTGAACAATCTGCAGACGCCTTAGTGTTTACTAATCCTACAACTGCAAGTCAAAACGTAATTAATACTAAAAATCAATTAATTGCCAACCGCGCATTTGTAAAATCTGAAATTACTTCTTACATTGATAGCAACTTAACTGGTTACACTTATAACAGTCAAGTACAAACAAAATGTGAAAGAGATATCGAATTTATTACTAGAGCGGCTGCAATGGATGCGGCACTTGGTACAAACTATAACGCAGTGACAGCAGGCCTTGCATATCAACGTGCAAATTCTAGTTATGTAATCAGCAATCAAAACTTGCAGACTATTGCAGGTATTGAAAAGTCTCAAAGTGAAGCATTGGCAATAACTAGTGATTCGACTTTTGAAACACGTTATCAATCTGCTATTTCTGAAGTAATTGATATTATTCGTAACGGAAGCCAATCAACTGAAGATGCCGCAAACGCATTGGTATTCTCAACACCAACAGGTGCAAATCAAGACGACATCGATGCTAAAGATCAACTTGTAGCCAACCGTGCATTTATTAAAGCAGAAATTACTGCTTGGATCAATGTTCAAATTAGTAGTAACTTCTCTCCATTTGTAGGGTTTATCTATGATGAGGCAAAGTGTGCAAGAGACGTTGGATTTATTGTTGATGCTCTTTGCCACGATATTTTATACGGTGGTAACTGGGCAACTGTACGTGCGGCAGATGCATATTTTGTAGGTGCAGCCGGACAGTTGGGCGCAGGACAAGCAGCCGGAACATCAGCAGCCTATACTCGATTAAAAACTATTGTTGCACAGATTGTACAAGGGCAGATTGTAACTAAATCTGCAGGTAATGCTTTGAATCAAAGCACATCGAGTGGAAATGCTAATGGATCTCAAGCATCTACACTACAAGGTTTGATTGATGTTATTATCAATGTAATTGATGCTGGTAACACAAGTGGATTACCAAGCATTACATATCCAAGTATTTCTTGGACCAGTGCAGGCATCCAAGCAGATCATACTGCAATTATTAGCAGTCTGCCAACCATAAAATCCGCAGTAAGCACATATATTTCTACTAACTTTGTAGGATTTACTTACGATAGTGCTAAGTGTGCAAGAGATGTTGGATTTATTGTCGATGCATTAACATACGATATACTATACGGCGGTGATAGCGCCAGCGTTGCCGCAGCCAGGGCCTATTATGTAGGTACACTAAGTCAGTTGGCTGCAGGACAAAAAGAAGTTACTGTTTATGCATACAAACATCTAAGCAACATTCTAGGAAGAATTATTCAAGGTATTGAAATTACTAAATCTATTGGTAACCTTGAAACACAACTAGGAACAGGACCAGGTGGAAATGGTACAAGTACTGAAGCATCTGCTTTAGCAAGCGATCTACAGTTGATTATCAACGTTATCCAACAAGAAACAACGTCAGTACTTCCAACGCCAACATATCCAAGTTTAAGTTGGGTTAACGCTAACATTGTAAGTGCTACTAACGCATTGGCCACAGCAAAGCCAACTATTATTACAAATACAAGCACATACTTAACTACAACTTTTGACCAATTTGCATACAATAGCGAAACATGCAAACGCGATGTTAGATATATTGTTGATGCATTGACATATGATATTCTTTATGGCGGAAACACTGCTACAAGAACAGCCGCAAATGCTTATTGGGTAGGCGCTGTTACTCAAGTGCCAGATCAAATATTTCAGACCAAGAATGCATTTGAATACCTAGCAACTATTGTTGACAATGTTTTACTAGGAACTAGTGTAACTCCGAGTCAGAATCGTAGTGTTTACACTAAAGGTGTCAACACAACAGACGCATTTGAAACAGTGACATGGAACTCAAACGTTTTGGTATTAGGAGCCAACGGCACTTCTTCTGGAACTGAATTAGTTTCTAAATTTACATCTTTAGATGGATCAGAGCCTTACAACATCTATGTTAACGGTGTAGAAGTTGGCGTTACTGATACAGTAGTCAATTCATTTACTGTTACTTTAACAACAACTAAAACACTAGCCCAAACTTGGGGCGCAAGTGCTACTACAGCAGATGTTATCAATGTTAGTCTCATTGAAGCATACAGCGGTGCAAGTCAAGATACTGCAACATACGGTGCAGCCGGAACAGCAGAAGTTAATCAGTCTAGTTCTTTAATCGGCATTATTACCAACGTTGTCGAGAATGGTGTATCTGCGTTGCCTACAGCAGTAAATCCAGATCTATCATGGGTAGACAGCGGTATTGCAAACGCAAGATTAGAACTTGTTGCAGATCGTCAATCAATCGTTGATGCCACAATTAACTTTGTTCAAACAACATTCCAAGACTTTGTTTATAACGAAACAAAGTGTGCGAGAGATGTGGGTTACATTGTCGATGCTATCACATATGACGTATTGTATGGAGGTAACAGTGCTACAGTAGCAGCCGCAGATGCTTACTGGATAACACTTGACGGAAGTACATACGATACACAAGTTCCAAATCAAGAAAGTGTAACATCTTTAGCAATCAACAGATTAGCCTATCTTGTTGATAAAGTTGTAAGAGGTGTTGTTGTCACTGATACATATCAAAATGTTGTAACTCAAGTAACCAGCGGAAACAATGCTACTACAGTCGAAGCCGCAACATTAACTAATCTATTAGGAATTATTTCCGGCGTTATTGTTAACGGCATCGGTACATTACCTGCTGTGGTAAATCCAAGCGTTACTTGGGCGGCACCTGAAATTCAAACTAACTTCAGTGCGTTCCGCATAACAAACAAGAGCGCAATTATTGACAATGTCATTACTTACATTACAAATACCTTTACTGGATTTGAATATAATAGCGCAATCTGTTCTCGTGATACAGGATTAATTGTTGATGCAGTTATTCTTGACTTTATTCTTGGTGGTAATGAGCGAAGTGTTGAAGCAGGTCTTGCTTACTACGAAGTAGGTAACACTAGTGCGGCACTGGTAGTCAACGATCAACGTTTTGAAACAGCCGAAGCCAACAAATATGCCAAGAAGATCTGTAAACAAATTGTACAGAACCAAACAATCAGTCCGTTCTTCCAACCACTAGGCGGAGAACCAACACAGGTTAAGTACCCAAGTATCAGTGGTGCTGCCGCGGTAAACGATATTGAAAACTTGTTCAATGTTATTATTGGTATTTTTGAAGGCAACCCTGCACCAACAGTTATCGCAAATAGATTTAATCAAATTCCGATTACAATTCAGGTTGCCGCAGGTGACTTCTATATCGATAACCCAATTATTATTCCAGATAGAGTTTCAGTTGTAGGTGACAGTCTACGTTCTGTTATTATTCGTCCGTTAAACGCCGGTAAGGACATGTTCCGTATTCGTAACGGTGCGTACATGACAGGTTTCACATTCCGTGACGGCTTAGATGAAAACCTAGTACCAAGTTACACATACAACTGGTGCGTGGCATTCGATGATCCAAGCGATGACAGCGTGGATCGTTCAGGATACTTTGGTCTACGTAGAACTAAACCTACAATTACATTATCACCGTATATTCAGAACTGTTCTATTATTTCGTTCTTAGGTGGTAACGGTATTTGGGTTGACGGTAATAAGATTGTTGATCCTAACATCAGTCCTCCAGGATTTGAGATTGAACAAGAAAATCCAGTAAGTGGCCCAACACCTCCACAAGGTAAGTCCATGGTTGCCAACGCATTTACTATGGTTTCCTTCGGTGGTACAGGTTGGTTGTGTAGTAACGATGGTTATGCGCAGATCGTGTCCTGCTTCCAGATTTTCTGTTTGAACGGTTCATATACACAGTCAGGCGGTTACCTATCTATTACTAACTCTGCTACAAACTTTGGTTTGTATGCGCTACGTTCAAGTGGTTTCAGTCCAAACGCATTTGAATTTGACAAAGGCTTTGTTGCGGCAACAGGTTCAAGCGGTGGTAGAATTACACTGACTACATTGGGTACTAAGAGAGTTCCAGTTCCGCAATATGTTCTAAAGTTCCGTAACGCAACTACTGATGCTGACGTTACAAGTAACTTTAAAGTAGCCAGTACAGAACTAAGTTTTGATTCTAGAGCATTTGATGCCATTAGCGGACGTACAGGTACAATTACAAACATTGCAGGCAGTGGTCCTTACACAGCAACACTGACTGGTGTTAATACAACTGGTATCACTACTGGTAAGTATTTGACCAAGACAGGCGGCGACGGTACACTAGGTAGCGTTACAACTGTTACCGCAGTCCGCAGTGGTGCAAACGAAATTGATATCAGCAGTAACGGCGTCATTGTTGCAGGAGCATTACCGTTAGAATTTGCTGTTGGTGGTGCTATTAACACTGTATCTAACATTATCACAATTCCAAATCATGGATTACTAAATGGTGATAGTGTTTACTACTATGCAGATTTTAACGTTCCTGGCAACACTAGTATTTTAGGTCTAATCGATAACGGTATCTATTATGTTAAAGTTATCAGTGCTAACACAATTCAGTTGTTTAACGACAACGGTCTAGCATATCTAGCAGATATTCAAACTGGTGGCGTAGGTACACATCGTATTGCTAAAAACGTTGAAGAATTCTTTGTTGAAACAATTGAAAGAAGTCACAACAGTTATCAAACATTGACATTACCTCCAGCAAGTCCTGAATATCAGTTTGCTATTGGTAGTGCAATTCAGGGCACAACTGGTGCATTTACAAACAATGCTTACGTTCTAAGTTGGAATCCTGCTACTAGAGAACTAATTGTTTCTAACGAATTGACTACGATTGGTGAAGAACAACAGCGTATTAAGTTTACTACAAGTTCCACAATCAGTAGTGATCAATCAAGTCCTGCTAGAACTGGTATTCCTATTGTAACAGCAGAAGATCGTACAGATCTATACACTGCTGTGATGAAGACAAACTCAACACGTACTGCAAGTCAGATTCAAAACCCAAGCGGTACAATTGGATTTAAGTGTAACTTCCATCGTCCAAGTATTTTGAACAGTTCTTCACACACTTGGGAATATGCAGGTGCTGGTACAGACTATAACGCTTTACCACAAAACGGCGGACAGACAATTCTAGCCTATCAGCAGTTTACAGAATTGCCAGGACGAGTTTATACTTCAGGTACTAACGAACTTGGTGACTTCTTAGTTGGTGACTTTATTAAGGCTGAGAACAACACTGGTAAGATTACATTCCGTACTGAAGTTACAGTTGGACAGTTGAACGTTCTACGTCTAAGTCTATCAAGTATTGAAATTAGTGCTATTAGTAACGACACTGGATTAGGTGATAACGAAATTGGTGGCGCAAGTGATACACGTCTATCTACACAAAAGGCTATTCGTAGTTTTATTAACAACAGACTAGGTAACGTACTTGATAAGAACGTTTCTACTAACGCAGTCGCCGGTGCGCTGGTTCAGTTGAACAGTGCAGGTCAAATTAACGTTGACTTGATTCCTCCACTACGTGGTGTTACAACTTATGCAACAACTGAGTTTGGTGGACGTTTACTATTAAGTGAAAAGATTCCTACAGTTGAAGTGTTAAACGGTGACAATGCTAGTGAAACATATCAACAACAGACTCTAACACTAACTGGCGGTACACTAACCGCAGTTGTTGGTGATTTAATCACACAGAACGGCACAACTGGTAGTGGTCGTGTTAAAGAAGCAGTTACTAACGGTACAAGCGTAACACTGTATGGTGTAACTGGTACATTTACAGAAGACAATGCCGCAGAAACTATTCGTAAAAATGGTACAACTGTAACTGGTGTTTACCCAAGTGGTTTAACAGCAGTAACAGAAATTGTCGACAACTACTTCTTAAACAACGACACAAACAGTCAGTTCTTGTTACTAAACGGTACAGGACACAGTTTCACAGTTGGCAATACAATTACCAGTGCAATTGGCCTAGCACAAGGTCAAATTACAGAATACCGTCCAGGTGTTCTATACGGATTGAACCTAAGCAGCCTACTTGGTGGTAGTAACTATACTCCAGCAAGCGGTAGCCAAACATACCAAAACGTATCGCTAACAAACATTAGCGGTAGTGGTACAAATGCCAAAGCAGATATTACTGTTACTAACGGTGCTGTAACTGACGTTACAATTCGCAGTGGTGGTAGTGGATATGCTGTAGGTAACGTTCTAAGTGCAAGTTCTTCAAACATTGGCGGAACAGGTAGCGGATTCCAGATTACTGTTAACCGTGCTGACACTAGATTGTATGTAAACTTAGTTGGAAGCAAGACCAAGTTCAATGCAAGTCAAGCAGTTAATGACTTTTTTGAAGACAACAATGCACCGGTTGTTACTATTAGCAACCTAGCAACATTTAGTACTCTAAGTTTCAATGCTAACACTGATATTAGCACACTAACTGGACGTATTACTATTAACAATCACGGTTTAACTAACGGTGATATTTTACAATACAGCAATCAAGCAAACACAAGCATCGGTGGCTTAACCAATAATCGTGCATACTTTGTAAAAGTTATCAATACTAACACAATTGAACTTTACACAAACTATGCACTTGGCGCGGCCGATCAAGTATTGTTAACAGCAACATCGACTGGTACACATACACTAACATTGAATACTGTGGCAATTGGTTCTACAAGCCTAAGTTTCTTGTACAAAGCCGCACACGGACTCACCACAGGTGATCCGGTATATGTTGAAGGCGCAGATTTACCAGCAGGATTAACTGCCGATACTTACTACTTTGTAGGTAGTGTAAGTGCAAACACATTTACATTGCATACAAACAGAGCCAATGCTCTAGCAAGTACAGCCGGTGTAACATTAGGTAAAGTAACATTTACTGATGTCGGTAGTGGCAGTTTAACTTTAACAGAACAGAACGTGTCGTTCTTTGCTACAGTTAATGACAGTAGCAAACTAGCCGCTAACTGGGGTACTGTAAGTGTAAGCAGTTTAGATGCAAGTAACATTGTTTCTGGTGTATTTGCTACAAGTCGACTAGCAGGCAGCGGAACTGCTAACACACAAACATTCTTGCGTGGTGACAGTACTTGGGCGTTTGCTGTACAAGGTATTCGTAAAAATACTAACAGTCCGCTAAGTCTATCTGGCGATACTTATACTGATGGCGGAAATACAATCTACTACAACATTCCAATTCTTGATGTTGACAAAGTAGACGGTGACGGTGGTACACCTAACTTTACTAACCCTGGCGTTGCTTCATTTGACAAGAGCCAATTTGCAGTTGGTAAAGCAGTTAATATTCCAGCAGACACTGGTAACGTAAGTATTAAGCCTGGTGTTATTGACGCAGGTTTCCTAGGTGGACAACCTGGAACATACTACACCAACCCAGATAACTTGAGCAAGGCTGTGCCAATTCTAAAAGGTGGTACAGGTCTAACAACATATCTAGAAGGTGACATGTTGTATGCAGGTGCTGGCGGTTCTCTAACACAGTTACCAATTGGTGGCATCAGTACTGTTCTAAGTTCTAACGGTGTTATCCCAAGTTGGACTGCTAACTTGAACCTAGCAGGCGGAGTAACTGCCGGTAATGGTGTGTTTAACAGTGATGTAAACAGTACAAACACTACCAGCGGTGCTCTACAAGTTGTAGGTGGCGCAGGCGTTACTAGAAACTTATTTGTTGGCGGTAACCTAAGTGTTGCTGGCGCTATTAGTTTCAACAGCAGTTTAAGTATTACCGGTGACAATGCTATCATTACCTTGAGCCCTGGTGGCCTAGGTACTGTAAGTATTCAGCCAGCAGGTGTAACAACTATTGGTACAACTGGTGTTCAAACAACACTAGTTGGTAACCTAAGTGCTACTGGTAACCAGCAAACTATTAACTTTAGTCCAACCGGTACAAACAGTGCTATTACATTAAACAGTGCTGGTAGTTTAACACTTGGTGCGGCAGCGGCAGGCGGTATTAACGTTACTACCGATATGACCAGCAGTGGCGATATTGCTGTAAACGGCGGAGATATCACAACAACTGCTACAACTTTTAACTTAATTGATACTAATGCAACAACAGTTAACTTCGCTCGTGCAGGTACTGCAATTACAATTGGTGCAAATGCTGTTGGTACAACTACAGTTAGAAACAACTTAACAGTTAACGGTGACTTAACAGTAAGCGGTGCTAACGCTACTATTAACGCGACTGGAGTAACAATTAGGGATAATGCAATTCAATTAGCCAACGTGGCTACACCAACTAACGCAGTTGCTGACGGTGGTGGTATTATCTTAAGAGGTACAACTGACAAAACAATCTTGTGGGATGTTACAAATACAAACTGGACACTAAGTGAACACGTAAACATTCCTACTGGTAAGGTGTTTAAGATCAACAACGTGTCTGTTTTAAGCAACACTACACTAGGTAGTTCAGTTGTTAACTCAAGTTTAACTAGTCTTGGTACAGTTACCAGCGGTACATGGAACGCAGGTGTAATTCCTGGACAGTTTGGTGGTACTGGCGTAGCCAACACAGGTAGAACAATAACACTTGGTGGTAACTTAACCACTGCCGGTGCGTTTAACACTACACTTACTGTTACAAATACCACAAACGTTACATTACCAACAAGTGGTACATTAATTGGTACTAACGATACTGGTACAGTGTCTAACAACATGTTGGCTGGAAGTATTCCAAATAACAAGTTGGCTAACAGCAGTATCACTATAAACGGTACACTGATTAATCTAGGCGATACTACAACAATTACTGCTCAAGTTAGTGGTACTTTAACTATTGGTACAGGTCTACAATTAGACAGCGGCACAACTTACAACGGTTCAGCCGCACGTACAATCAGTATCAACAACACAGTTGCTACATTGTCTGGTACACAGACATTTACTAATAAGACATTTACTGATAGTTCTACATTGTTCCAAGACGACTTAGACAACAGTAAGAAAATGGCTTTCCAGTTGTCAAGCGTTTCAGCCAACACAACACGTACATTGACAGTGCCAAACGTAGATGGTACTATTATTACTAGCGGAGATACAAGTACTGTTACTAACACAATGTTGGCAGGAAGTATTGCTAACAACAAACTAGCAAACAGCACAATTAGTGGCATTGCTCTTGGTAGCAACTTGAACAGCCTAACAGCAGGTTCATTCCTAACATGGAGTGTTGGTACAACTTATAACGGTAGTGCCGCAAGTACACTAGCAGTTAACGCAACTAACGCTAACACAGGTAGTACAGTTGTAGCACGTGATGCATCTGGCAACTTTAGTGCAGGTACCATTACTGCAAGTCTAAGCGGTCTAGCAAGTGCGGCAACTAACGTTCGTGTAGGTGCTACAGACTACGCTGGTAATACAGCAAGTGCCGCAAACACTGTTGCGCTACGTGATGCTAACCAAGACATTTTTGCTAACTTGTTCCGTGGTACAGCGACAACAGCACGTTACGCTGACTTGGCAGAAAACTATTTAGGTGACGTCAAGTACGAAGCAGGCACTGTTGTTATGTTTGGTGGAGATGCTGAAGTAACATTGGCTACAGACGGTACACGTCGTGTAGCAGGTGTTGTTTCTACAAATCCAGCACACTTGATGAATGACGGACTAAAAGGTGAAACTGTAGTTGCTCTAGCACTACAAGGTCGTGTACCATGTAAGGTAACTGGTAAGATCCGCAAAGGCGATATGCTAGTTGCCGCAGGCAATGGCTACGCTCGTGCAGAAGAAGATCCAAAGTTAGGCCAAGTAATTGGTAAAGCATTGGAAGACTTCGACGGAGAGAGTGGAGTTATTGAAGTAGTGGTAGGACGTATGTAAAACAAAAATGCCCCGCAAGGGGCATTTTTTATATCAAGTCAACAATATCAAATACTGTTTGCAGTTTGGTTCTTATGGTCTTGTTTGAAAAACTTGACCTAAGTCCTTGATGCAGTGGTTTAGGTGCACCGTCTATAGTACACCATGTCCAGCCCTGATGTTCTGTGCTGAGAATAGGAATAAATTCTTCTTCAATAACACAAAGGTAAGTGTGAAAGTTAAACACACTATCGTTACTAACAAAGGTTTCTAAAGGAATAGTTTTTATGATAGATGGAGAACTGCCAATTTCTTCAACGATTTCTCGCTGTAGTCCTTGCCATGCAGTTTCTCCCTCGATGTTTGTACCGCCAACAAGTCCCCAGGTACCTTGATGTTTACCTGTGGCTTTTTGTAGTAATAGAATACGTTTTGTTGACTTGGCGTAGAACAATGCGCCTGAACAAACAATCTGATCTTTCATGCAAGTACTTATTTAAAGTACAATGCGCCAGGTACCTTTCTGATACTCACCTTCAAATGCGCGAGTCCATTCTCCGTCCTCGTACTTGTATTGTACGCCAGTTCTTAGATTAGTAATATAATGAGGCTCAGCGGCAACACTTTCTGCGGCATATACGTCTAATACAACTTCCCAGCGTGTACCAGTCCATTCAATAATATTGTTGGCTTTTGCAGAAACACCGCTCCAAATTACACTACTATCGTCAATGTTATTCAATAGCAAGAATCTTTTGCCTACCGGTACTACTCCAGGATTATAAGTTTCAGGATTAATAATAGCATCAACTAGCCCGCTGGTAATTCCAGTAGTTTCGCCTGTTATAGGAGTGTTTGTATTAAAAGTATCTTGGTCAAATTTAATTAACAGTTTTGTTTCGTCTGCAGGATTTAATGCCAACGTGCCTACAATATAGTTTCCTGAACTTTGTTGTAAAAATATTTGACTACTATCTGCACGAAACTTTCCAGCATACTGGTCTAATAAAATTTGCCAATTTAGTTCTTGCCCTGTCTTTCTCCAAGCCTGTGCGGCATCGTCGCTAAGTGCAACAACAGCAGTTTTTGGATCTAAAAGTTCTGCGTTATACCAGCCAGTGTCTTTGTTATAATAAACAAAAATATCAAATCCGCCAACATTGATATTTTCTGTAACGTCTAATTTATAAGGTTGATCGTGTATGTTCATGATAATGTCATGAATAACACCTAGTCGTTTAACCTTAGTTGGAGGACTGATATAGATAGGAGTTTCAAATGTTATACTGGCAATATCAATTTCACTGTCAACTCCTACAGGAACAGTTCTGCTAGAAAAAGAAATATTAGTAATTTCTAAAACACTGATACTAGTCCAATCTACAAAATTATCTGTAGTTTGTAGTTCTAAACTAGGATTGAACAACATTAAAATCTGCTCCATGATTTGCAGTTTCATGTCAGTGTTTGTTGCCCAAATATCTGCTTTAACTTGCAGTTTATAAGGTGTGGGCATTAGGCGCTCTACAGTATATCCATTGCCTTGTGCGTTTGAATATCCTGTAAAGTTGCCAGCAGTATCATATAATTTTTCACGTTCTCTAACGTGTACTTTACTAACGTGTGTAGCATCTGACAAACGTGCTCTATCTAATTGTAAGTCTGTAATATAAACAGAAATTCTTGGAGCACTAGAAACTTTGTTTTCACTGTTGTCTTTAATAATGTTAGCAACTTGTCTAGTCATATCACCGTACAACACTGGTACAGTAGTTTGCTTACCATCTAAACTTTGATATTTAAAACCACTAAGCATACGGACAATTTGTCCTACATAGCGTCTTATTTGTCCGTCATAAAACCATTGCATAATTATTCGTCCGCTGTGGGTTTGAGTTTACGCAAAGCCTTACTTAGGCTTTGACGTTGTTCAACAACTTGATCGTATACAGTCCAACGTATAGATGTACTTTCTAATATAGGATGGTTAACTGTAAATGCTAGGAATCCATTATTTTCTGATAATGTAATATCTGTAGCACGACTTTCTTCATCCAACCAAACTTCGACTACCATATTAGTTTGTCTTACTATGTTTGTTAATACATAGAAGGAATCTGTACTCATGAAGAAGTTTACAGTACCTTCTCCTGCTGTAAAGTTTGGATTTTTATCGGCGTCAACTTTGATCACATCACTAAGCACTCTGCTAATACCACTTAACTTATCGTTGTTAATAAATGATGTTTTCAGTGTTTGACGATCATCTGTATTACTTAATGTCATGCGTATATTGTCTTCTTGCTTGATCCACTTACGACCATCCCACCTAAACAATCTATTAGGCAAATAATCTGTACGTAAAAAAGTATCTCCTTCTACAGGATTTCTTGGAAACTGTATACCAAAGCCAAACTGACCAGCATCTAAATTAGGAGGAACTCCGTCGCCGATTAAGTATCCCTGGTATCCATCCCTAACAGGAGGTATAGAAGTTTGATTAACATTCAATAGACTAGCAACGTTATTACCAGTGTCAGCAGTTACTACGGCAGGTTTGCCTTGATCGTTAACAGATAGTGTAAAGAAATGCGTAGTATCAAAGCCACTTAGGCCGGCGTCTGCTTCTGCTTCTGCAACAAGAGCATTACCAATTTGCATTTCCTTTTCGTAGGTACTTAAAATATCTTTCAAGGTATTATCTTGATAAGGAGCCCATGCACTAGCATTAGGAGGTTCTATAGTAGTACCTTCTGCACCAACTTCGGGTTTTACTACATAGAGTGTTCCGTTGTATCTTACAACTTCTCCGGGGTAATAAGTTCTAGTCGAATCGTAATCTCCGGCAAAGTTTTCTTCGTCTTCTGGACGATTAAGAATATCTTTAAATTCTTGGCTGTCAACGATAGGCTTTAGTTTCAACCTATATAAGTGCGGATACCAAGTTGACGAATAACCTTCTGCGGCACGATTAATATCTTCAACTACATAGTATCTTTTAAGAGCGGTTTTAAAATCGTTTAGAGCAAATTCGTCTTTCATGTTAGGTAATTCTACAACATCACCGCTCATGATTTTACGACCAATAATATCTACACTGTTATTAATATGCACAGTTAGAAAAACTGTGTCATTTTGTAAAAATAAGCCAAATTGACTTAGGTTAAAATCTGTGTCTTGTACATTGTAAACACCACGTAATGTATAAACGTCCGCATCATACTTTCTATCACGATTTTCTAAAAAAATTACATCTTGAATAGTGGTTTCGCCCATGGCTTTGTTTGGGTCGCTAGGATCTGCAGGACCTATATATTTGTGCAGATGTACATCTACACCGCCTACTTGAAACATTTCGTAGACAGTACGGTCAATAAACTTGTAATCTGCGCCTTTTTGCGGGCGGTAAAGTGATAAGCGTGGCATAGTATTATATTTAGCCCACGATAAATACTATTAAATCAGCCCGGGAACGAAAAAAATATGGCACAACAAAAGATTAATATTGGTACGGGAGTAAACACCAAGGACGGTGATATTATTCGCGATGCATTTGATAAAGTAAATGACAACTTCGACGAACTTTACGTTAGATTAACGGAAAACGGCCTGGCAGGGCCACAAGGTCCCCAAGGCGCACAAGGACCTGCTGGCCCACAAGGTCCACAAGGTTTAACAGGCCCCAAGGGCGATACTGGGGATATAGGACCCGCAGGCCCTGCTGGTGCTACTGGCCTACAAGGACCGCAAGGATTACAAGGCGTTAAAGGCGATAAAGGAGACCCAGGCGTAGACGGAGCAACTGGTGCCCAAGGACCAGCAGGTGCTCAAGGACCGCAAGGTGATCCTGGTCCTCAGGGTATACAAGGTATACAAGGTCCTCAGGGTATACAAGGCGTTTCAGTAACACTACAAGGTACTAAAGCACTAATAACAGATTTACCTGCCGCACCACTAGATCCTAATGATTTTGCTGGCCACGGGTGGATTGTCACAGAAGGCGGCGGCAATTTATGGTTCTGGAACTTAACAGACCAAGCGTGGAATAATGTAGGACCTATTGTAGGTCCACAAGGTATACAAGGTCCACAAGGTATACAAGGTCCACAAGGTATACAAGGAGATACTGGACCTGCAGGACCGCAGGGTATACAAGGGGATACTGGACCTGCTGGAGCAGACGGCACAAATGGAACTCCGTTAACTGTCATCACTCCCGATGATACTGAAATACAAAATGTTGCTACGTTAGTACTTGCTGGAACAGGTGTTACTGTAAGTTCAGTAGGCAACGCTGTAACATTAGATATAACTGGCGGCGGCAATGCCAACACTGGTAACTTTACATTTAATGCTGATACTGCTAGTTTACAGCCTGGCAGTACAATGACTCTGCAAACTAATCAAAATGGCGGTAATAGAGAATCGGTACTAACATTAAATCCAACAGCAGATTCTGCATTAGATGTTGGCGGAGGACTCAGAGTAAGAACTGCCTACGGCACAGGATTTGAAAAATCTTGGACCTTTAATACTAACGGCAGCATAACATTTCCGGACGCTAGTATTCAATCAACTGCGTGGTTAGGAAGTGTTAGTAGTTTAGTTAACAGTAATAACACTGTTAGTCTTGGCTCAGACGGCACACTGACTACACCTGTCGGGTTAAGTATCTCTAAACAGATCATAAATGAGGTTCATGTAGGATCGGCCATCCAAGTAGACCTAAACAAGAACTTAGAAATAAAGGCTATTGGAACAGGATTTAATAACTTTGGCTGGCAGAACTTAGACAATGATTTAAACTTCATAACTCTCAACTATAATCAAAGCAAAAATATACTGATCACAACAGGTAATGCCAGTGTCCAAAATGGAACGTATAACTGGGAATTTGGATCTAACGGTAATTTAACTTTACCTAACAATTCTGTACTTGCTGTAGACGGCACTAACGTCGAAGTTCGTAATGTAACTAATTTCAATGTTGAGGCCACAGGTGTTGTTAATATCTATACTGATTCAGGAGTTGCCGGACATCAATGGCAATTTGGCGATGACGGTAATCTACAACTGCCCGTAGGCGGCGATATTGTTGACAGTGACGGCAATAGTGTATTAGGTGGTGGCGGTGGCGGTGCTAACACTGGCAACATCACATTCAGTAACAACATACTTAGAAACACAACATCTTTAGGCGGTGAAGTTAATATTGAAACAGCCAGCCAACAAGGTGATCCAAACAAGGCATGGTCTTTTAATCACGATGGCGCAGGTAGTTTATCTATCACAGACGGCGGATCTATTAAGGCTACCCATGGTGTAAACATTTTAGCCACTACTCCAGAATTTATTAATTTCACCAATGTTAGAGATTTTGATACTAACTCATTTATTCTCTTTACAGATATTAATATAGTAAATCCAGGTGCCAATATTTTAGATGCTATTGATCCCGACAGTCCTAACTTTGTAGGAGTGACTGGAGCAAAAGTTAGAATTGTATACGAAACAGGTCAAGTATACAATTGCCAGTTGACTTCTGGGTTTGTAGCCAACGGACTTGATGATACAACTGGTCTACCAAAATATACCGCTAATATTCCTTATATTAATATCGGTAGTTTAGTAAAAGAATTTAGTATTGAAAATAGTTCTAACTGGAGATTTGCTCCGAACGGTAAACTACACTTACCACTCGACGGCAAAATTGTCGGCGGTAGTTCATCAGATCCGGCTTTTCCTCATGGATTAATTCGTCTAATACCCAACGACAATTCTTTTCCGTTTCCAGATGAATTAAACAGTTACACTAAATTTGGTCAGTACATAGACATCTATCCAACAACAGGATTTGATGGTGATGTTCCGCACATACACATTGCCGCAGGTAAAGGTGAAAACAGCACTGGCGACTTGATTTTAGGTGACGACAATCTAAACGTTGAAATCAATCATCAAGGTAATGTTACTATTAAGTCATATGATCAGTTAAGAAATAACAATCATTATTGGACTTTTTCAGGAGAAAATGGAACGCTGTTTGGTCCAGGAATGGGCACAGTAATTGTCGCAGGATTAGCCGGTGCGCCAGGCTCAGACCTTTACTTAACTCCGGGCGGTGTTGATCGCTTTACCAGTGATATTCAATTCGCTGATGCCGACGGCACAAGCAAGAGTGTTTATACAGTAGACACTAGTACATTCTACATAGGCAACATCCCCCCAATAGGCGGAGCAAGCCTATGGTATCAAAATGGTTCCGCAGTCGCAATTACCAGTATTATTTTAGGTCAGGGCACAGCAACCTTTAACCTTGGTGATCCGGTAGCACTTGCGGCCGGTACATCCTATACTGTAGAATGGCCCGGCACTAACACCTATGATGTTAGAGTACAAACTGACAGCGGTGATTGGAGATTTAAAAACGATGGTAGTTTCAGCAATCGTGGTTCCTTTACAAGAACAACTACACCGGGTGTCAACAGTTTACAAACTAGTGCTGTAGTATGGACTGGGCTATTTGATTATATCAGCGGTGCGAAACTTACCATTCAATTAGAAACAGACGAAGTAGGTGATGCCACAGGATGGCACAGTCAAATGTGTGAAGCAATCATTGCTTCAAGAGGTTATGCTAATAGTGCTGCCGGACCGCTTGGTGATCCTATTATGACAGTCTATGGTGTAACCTATACCAGCACAGTACCACTGGCAACATTTACAGTACAGCGTAACCCAACAACTAAACTGATAGAAGTTGTGGCAACAAGAACAGCGGCCACTACATCCAGTATAAGTTTTAGAATCTATTCAGTAGAAACAGCGACAAGAGATTAAGGAATAACACAACATGGCAAACAAAGCATTTGAAATTCAAAACTCAACATTACGTATTGGCGGAGTTGATTTAGAAGCAGGTACAACTGGTGTTGTTATTCCTGGCGTTACAGCGGCTGTGACCTTCCGTGTAGAGGAAGTCGATGACAGAGAAAATGACGCAAATCCTGATACGTTTCAAAGTAACGACACGATCAGCATTATTGACAACGCAGATTACTTAATTAGAATTGGTGCTCAACAGCCCAGCGGTAGTTACGTTGCCGCTGGATATAGTGTTGATGAATTAGATGACGGCGAAATCAAAGAAATCAATGTTGAAGTAGCAGGCGTGTTTACTGGTCCTGAAAAGGCCAATGCTGTAGCAGGCAATATGTGGGCCACAGCAGTACCAGGTGCTAAGGATAACTTTGATGCTGACGATTGGGTACAGATCGCTTTCCGTCCTAAATTTAGAGCAGACGAAGTTGTAAATGTTGGAGGCGGCGGTGCTGACTTGGGTGACTTTACTATCGACGGTAGTACGCTTGAAGCAGATTCGATGACGATCAGAACTGTTGATGATGATATGACTTTAGAGTCAGACAGTGATTTGTTCGTCAACATTAGAAATAACGGTAGTGTTACCATATCCGACCAAGGCGGTGAAACATTTCAAATTGAACCTACACTGGGCAAAATCACATTCCCAGACAACAGTGAACAGACCACAGCCTACACAGGAGAAGATAGTCTTGCTCCACTACTGACAAAAACACCCGGCAACACCCTTGAACTGAACGCAGAAATAATCATGACACAAGATGTTCAAGGTATTATTGCTGCGGCCACCGGCGACTATAACTTTGATGTTGAGTTCAACGCAGCCACAGGTGATGCTATGGGCAATACCTACGCAGTTGGTCAAGCCGACGGTGCTCGATTTATTATGGCTTTCAATCCAGATGCCACACTCAAGTGGGCCAAGGAAGTAGCAGGCGATGCTGATTTTGAATCGTCGGCAACTCTACAGAACATTAGATATGACGGCGAAAACAATGAAATATTAGTGGGCTACAACTGTGCCGGTCACACTGGTATTGCTCGCATAAATCCCGGAGACGGTTCTATCATAAGTTCACAAAGAATTATCTCTTTAAATTCCGGTAGCAATCTCCAACAAAGTGTGTTCGTTCAAGATAACAATGGCATATTCGTAGGTGGTGAGGCAGTTGGTGAAAGAACACGCTATTCTAATGTGCCGGCTCAGGCGGGAACCAGTGTTTCAGAAAAACTGGTAGTCAACTGGGCAGATGTTGGTAGTCCTTCATTCATTTCACAGTACTATACCAACTTCTGGTTTATTGACACACAGAGAAATGGAACATACACTAATCCATCTACTATGTGTATCATCGAAGGACTACAGCCACAGGTATATCCTCTGCAGGCTGCTTCTACATCTATACTGTTAAACGGCAACTTTAACGGTGGGCTAAACTCTTGGACAACTACCACTGGGCAATTTTCAGTAATAGACGGTCAACTGGTCACTAACGACACTAACTCTGTACTGACACAGAACATAGTAACGCCATCGACTGGTACTCCATTCTTTATAGCAGGTCAATACATCGCAGGCACTGCTGATAGTGCTAACTTTAAACTCGTTCGCACTGATACCAGTGCTACTGTTGCCGACGCCAGTTTCTCTGGTGCTTCAATGAACGAATATAGATTTGCTTCGTTCCAACTCAATTCATACAGCGGCGAGCAATATGTAGCAGAAATAAATGTTCAAAACGGTGCTGGTTGGATGGGTGATAACTTTGTGATATTCCCAAAACAGAATATACTGACCAACGGCAACTTTTTTACAGGTGATGCCACAGGCTGGAATGTCTCTGGTGGACCAGTGACAGTAACTGGCGGCAATGCTGTTGTACCAGACGGTACTATTATGGATCAGACGCTCACTGTTATTCCCGGAGCAACATATATCGTTCGCGTGGTTCACGACGGTGCCCCTGCCAACGCTACATTGCATGTAACAGACGCTGCCGGAACATTGTTTGTTGAATCTTCAAGTGCCGGTGCTGAAATTGAAGGAACTTTTTCCTCTGCTAACACATCAGTAACTGTAACCTTCACAGCCACAGGCACAGCAGTCATTAAAGAAGTAATAGTCACACTAATACCAGGAACTGAACCTGTTAAGAGCGGAATGACAGTTAGTGTTGCTTATGGGCGAGATCAAGGTCGTACAACAGCCAGCAAGTGGTACTACGACGGCGTTAACACAACCAATGTAGGTAGTAATTATGTTGTTGGTGACTTCCTCCGCATACCAGGATCACAGTTAGATGGTACCGACAGTGACTTTATCTATGTACCAGGTGGTTCATATACTGTGGAAACAGTAGGATCAAATACCATACTTACATTTGTTACCGCTGATTATCCAAATATGGAACTGTTAAACATCACTGATTTTAGAATGTGGGGCAAGTCAATATACGGCTCGCCAAACGGTCCTTGGGATTTAGGGGGAAACACAGTTACTCGTGATGCTACAAACACCTATCTAACTTTTGTTGGAAACCCAAACTATCCTATCACTGGAGATCTTGTATTCGTTGATTTAGTCAACGGTAACGATATCTGGGGTATGTTCTTAGGCGGCATTTTTAACTACTACAACGGCGATGGTGCTCCAAGTCTAATGAAGGTTAGATTCCGTGTACCTCCTACTGTGGACTTTACCATAGCACCAAATTGGGACATAGAGGCTTCATTGGAGTCTCAAGCATTTATCACTAAAACATTCGGTGCTGATCCGCTGGCTGGCGAATACTCTGTTGCCAACGGTGACTTAGTTGATTCTCCTTACTTCCAGTTTGTTCCAATGTCAGACCCGCCTATGATAACCGGCGGTATGGGTGGAAGTTGGGGCGGCAGACTTGCGGCAAATATTGATGACCTTGTAGGTAAGACCATCACAATTACGACAACAGATTGGGATGGAGTATCAAATCCAGAAATAGTTATTACAACCATTGTAGGACACACTACTTCTCCAGGTTACTCGATACAGTTAGGGCCTGAAGCAATTAACGCAACTCAAGTTGTTCGTCGCGTAGATTCTTTCACCATCGAAGAAACTGTTGGATGGTCAAGAACTTTAGGTAACACAGATTATCAAAAGACGCACTCTGTTGCTACCAGCATAGCCAGAAACGAAGTCTACATGTTAGTTGAAGACGCTTCAAAAGTAGATCGAGTTAACCTGTTGGTACTTGACTACGATACTGGGCAGTTATTATGGCAGCGTTCTATCAGCAACGGTAATGCTCGAGGCGGCGAGCCCGGCACAGTATTAGCCAGCGGAGATTTCGTCTATATTGTTAGCACTGACGGTGCTGGTCGCGCCATGGTCACTAAACTTGACATGGCCAACGAAGGTGCCTTAGTCTGGCAGCGAGTACACGATGAAGAAGGCGGAAATTGGGACGGTCGTCCAGTGGCTGCTTTCGCCAGCGATGGCAACATTGTAGTTGCTGGTGTCTTTTACGAAGATGTCGATGAAAACGACGATGTATTAGGATTCTGGAAACTCAACGCAGAAACTGGTGCTATGATGTTCAAGACCTATGTAGTAGATCGTCAAGAAGACGATGACTTCTTTGAATATGCTGAAAATCAATGCCAACCATTTAGCATTGTCAACGGATACATGTACTATGGCGCCTACTCTGATGATGACGACAACGACTACAACATCGGTGTAGCAGTCAAAATCAAGGACGATGGCACAGGCTTTGGACAATACGGTCGTTGGGAATACATGGCTAACCCGGATCCATTTACTTGGATTGACAACACAGACGATGCTGAGTTAGCGGATCAAGGTTTAGTATTCGTTGATGAAATGTCTGTTTCAATAGAAGCAGCCAACATTGTGTTAGCAGGAGATTTATCTGCCAATCGCAATATGGCATACCAGAGTGAACTTATTGGTCGTCCAGCACCTAAGATCACATTCCCAGATGAAAGTGAATTATCTACAGCAGGTATCGGTCGCCACAGCACTGACGCCGGTGCTAATACTTTCACTCTGGCATCAGCAATGAATGGCAAGTTTATCTACTTTAATAGTCCGTTCAACGGTGCTCCTTCGACGATCATTGTACCACCGAATACTACAACACCATTGCCCATTGGTTTTACAGTGACCTTAGCGGTGGGTGAGTTTGGTGGACAGGCGATTTATGTTAACAACGATTCTATAAATGTAGGGCCGGCGGCGGCAACACTCTATGCTTCAGGCAGTGACAGTTTTGGTGTCAACAGTTGGCAACTTGCCGGTGACGGTAAGACAGGCCTTTATACTATCATGAAGATAGACACTAACACTTGGATGATTGCTGGTCCTAATGTACAGGTAGACTAATATGACTATCATACAAGGACTAATAGCAAGTATCAGCGGAGTGACAGCGGCACCTCCTCCGCCAGTCGGTTACAATTCTTGGACTGTTGAATGGTTCCAGAAAAGTGCGGATCCACAACCTAACTCTTTCCCTAGAGTGTTTGGTATGAACAGTTATCCTAACCAATCTATAGGATTCAGCATAGAAAATGTTTACTATGCTTGGGTAGGTAATACTGCGGTCAGTACTGGAGTCACTCCTGTACACAATGTTTGGCAGCACTGGGCTATGGTCAGCGACGCTAATGTTCTTTCCATTTATCTAAACGGTAGTAGAGTTGCTCTTGCTACGAGAAACAGTTTTGGTGTTGTCAATGACAGTGGCAATAACTTTTACATAGGTATCGACAGTAACCCTGCTAACGGCTACAAAGGACTGATCACTAACTTTAGAATAGTAAAAAATCAGGCCATGTATGATCCTTCACTTACAACAATACCAGTACCCTCTGTACCTCTGGGCAGTAATACCAATACTGAACTGTTGTTAAAAGCCATGGACAATAATACTTCCATATTAGATTCCAGTGATAGAAATAGATCGCCATTTGGGCAAGGTGGGTTTTCTTGGAGCACTGATACACCATTTACCGCTCGTGGTCCTTACACGCAGACATCTAATCAATCAGGTCAAGCAGGCAACGGAATTTATGCTATAACATTTGCTGGTGCTTACTACAATGCTGATTTGTTAAATGTCAAAGCAGGATGGACTGTGACCAATGGTTCTATAACCAGCACAGTCGCAGGCGATGCTGTTGAAAGCAGTCCAGGACTTATTGACATTCCGGTAACATTTGACCCTGCGGGCATTAACACTTGGACATTTACACAGCCCCCATTGGGCGGCAGTATTGACATGTTAACTTTCCCACCATACGGTTACCTGCTGTACAATGCCGGACCACAGTGGGCCTTGGATGTAGTATAAGGTAAATATACAAAAGAGATAAAGTATGCCAACTACAGAAATTAACGAACTACAACAAGCAAAAACAGCAGTCTACGACTACTGTAAAAACATGCTGGGCGACGGTATGATTGATGTTGAGTTAGATCCTAAACACTACGAAACTGCTCTAGAACGTGCTCTAGGAAAATATCGTCAGAGAGGCGATAGTTCAGTAGAAGAAAGTTACATGTTCTTAACTACTGTTGAAAATCAAAACACATACATACTGCCTAAAGAAGTAATAGAAGTACGTCAAATATTCCGCCGTAGTATTGGTTCAAGAACTGGTTCAGGACAGGGCGGCACAATATTTGAACCATTTAACCTGGCCTACACAAACACATACCTGTTGTCAAGTAGTAACATGGGCGGTATTGCAACCTACGAACTATTTGCTCAGTACCAGGAAATGATTGGTCGTATGTTTGGTAGTTTTATCGAATTCAAATGGCATAGCCAGTCACACAAATTAACACTATTACAGCGTCCACGAAACTCGGACGAAGAACTACTATTACTATGTTACAATTATCGTCCAGACATTGGCATACTCAATGATGTATATGCAGGACAATGGATCAAAGAATATACTCTAGCAACTTGCAAATATATGCTAGGACAAGCACGTGAAAAGTTTGCTAGTATTGCTGGACCGCAAGGCGGCACAGCCCTAAACGGAGCCAGCATGAAATCAGAAGCCCAGCAAGAGATGGAAAAACTAGATTTAGAATTAACTACTCAAGTTGCCGGTGGCCGCGGATATACATTTATCATAGGTTAAAATATGAGAGCAAGAGAGTTTATTACTGAAGAATTACAATTAAAAGAAGTTGAAGTTGTATGGGGACGTAATAAACCCAGTGCTAGAAGCGGAAATGTAAAACTAAAGTTTCGTTGTACTACAGGTGTACGCAAAGGACGTCAGGTAGGTCATCCTAGCAAATGCTTTGATCATCCAGATGCCGCAGCCGCACAAAAAATGAAAACTACAAGAGCCAGAACTAAGGTTCAACAGGCTCGTAGAACACAGCGAACTAAGACCATAAACACAGCCAGCGTATTGGCTAATCGTTTAAACACTGGTAAGTCAAAAACACCAAAACCATATTATTAAACTTGACAAGTTTAATCCTGCTAAAGTACAATAGTACTATTAGGAGGCCTTATGATTATTGGAATATGCGGGTTTATTGGATCCGGCAAAGATACAGTAGCAGACTATCTAGTTAATTTTCACGGATTTCGTAGAGAAAGTTTCGCCAGCACATTAAAAGATGCTGTAAGTGCAGTATTTGGCTGGGACAGAACTATGCTAGAAGGCCGCACAAAAGAAGCCCGTGAATGGCGTGAACAAGTGGATCCATGGTGGGCAGAACGCCTAAATATGCCCAATTTAACTCCACGATGGGTACTGCAATATTGGGGCACAGAAGTATGCCGTAAGGGGTTTCACGATAATATCTGGATTGCCAGTTTAGAAAACAAACTGCGTACCAGCAAAGATCACGTGGTAATCAGCGACTGCCGCTTTCCTAACGAAATAGGCGCAATCAAGCAAGCAGGCGGACTTGTAGTTAGAGTAACCCGCGGTCCTGAACCCGAGTGGTACGACCATGCTGTAGATTACAATGCTGGCCCTACTAGAATTGGCTGGGCATTGGGCAAGGATTTTCTAGATAGACATAAAGTACACGCCAGCGAATACAGTTGGGTTGGTACAGATTTTGATGCTATTTTAGACAACAACAGCACCATTGATGCGCTCTATAAGGAAGTTAAAAATCTGGTGTCAGGTCACCTTGGCGCCAACGAACTCCTTCACGATGGAGAGTTCTCTGGCAGTTTGCACACACTGTCTTGAGATTGCTAGGGCGGCAATTATCTAAGTTGCCGTCTACATGAAATACGTTGAACACTTCAACGTTCTTGCTCTTAAATCCGCATTTTTCACAAAAGTCTTTTTGCCTATAACCTAGTTGATACCATCTAGGTCGTTTAGGCGTGGCTCCCTTGGCACAAGTGTCGCACTGGCTCCTGTAGTATACCTTGTTTTCCTTGTAGTAGTTTACAGCACAAGGACGTTGATCGCAGGTTTTACATAAAGGGCGCATACAATATTTAGCAACCGCCCTTTTTCATGCCCTTTTCTAGTTGTTATAACGGGCTATTTTACCATTCATACGCTAAATATTATGAGTAATAAAGGAGACCACTAAAATGGCTTTAACTTCACCAGGCGTACAGGTTTCTGTAATCGACGAAAGTTTTTACACACCTGCTGAACCAGGTACTAGACCACTAGTAATCGTCGCTTCAGCAGCCAATAAGAGAAACGCCGCAGGTACTGGCACAGCCCAGGGCACACTTGCTGCCAATGCTGGAAAAGTTTATACAGTAACAAGTCAACGTGAACTAGCAGACTTGTTCGGAGATCCAACATTCCGCGTTGATAATAACAACAATCCAATCCATGCAGGAGAACTAAACGAATACGGTCTACAGGCTGCATATAGTTTCTTAGGCGTGGCAAACTCAGTTCTAATTGCTCGTGCAGACATTGATTTAAATGCTCTTGAGCCACAAGCAACTGCACCAGGTGGTGATCCACAAGATGGAACATTCTGGTTAGACACAAGTACAACAGCATGGGGTATTTTTGAATGGAACGGCGCTGCCGCAAGCACACGTAACGGTCAAAGTTTTGTTGCAAAAACTCCACTAATTGTTTTAGAAGCAAGTCAACTAACTGTAGACGGTCCTAAGTCAAGTGTAGGACGTATTGGTGAATATGCCGTAGCAGTTGGAGTAGACGGATTATCTGATATCGAGCAAGGCGACAATACGTCTAATGTCGATCAGTCTACTACGCACGAAGTTTCGATTTATTATAAAAATCGAAACGGTGTATGGGTTAAGGTAGGAACTCCAGAATGGACTGCAAGTCATCCGACAATTACTGCTAGTCCGTCAAGCAGTACTGCAAGTTGGCTAGCAGATACCTATGATTTAACATTATACCTTGACGGCTCAGAAGATCCGTTACCTGTTGTAGATATGTCAACTGCTACCGATTTGAATGATGTTGCCGCCGCAATTACTAACAACATTGATAATGTTACAGCAACTTATAGCAATGGTGTATTAGAAATCTTCTACTCGGGTGATAGCATTCAATTAGCAGGTTCTTTAGTCCAAGGCGATCCACTAGAATTAGGTATCGATCCTGCTAAAGTTTATTATACTCCAAAGTTAGAAATTTCTAAGCATACCCAAGTTCCTGCTTACAAAACTCGTGACGAATTTCCTCGTCCTACTGGTTCTGCATGGATCAAAGTTACTGAACCGAATGCCGGAGCACGTTGGAGAGTTAAGAAATATAACGGCAACACACAACTATGGGAAAATATTGAATCCCCAATATATGCTAATGCACATGCCGCATTAGCAGAAGTTGATAAAACTGGTGGCGGCATCAATCTTCCTTTAAACAGTGCATTTGTTGAGTTTAACTTTAATCAGTTCACAAAGCCACAAGCAGAATTCCGCGTATTACGTCGTTTCCGTACAGGCGAAACAGTGTTACGTAGTAAGGAAATTACAAGTGCAGGCGTTGGCCCAGCAGGTACATATACAATGCAAATTGCAGAAAGCATTGTTGGTAGTGCATCACTAAATCCCAAGGCTGTAGATGTTACTACAGTCGGAAACGCTACAGATGCTGAAAGAATTGCAGCCGCAATTAATAATCCAGTATACGATGGAATATCACAAGGTTCTTTTGAAAATATTGTTGCCAGTGTTGATAATTTAAACAGAGTTGTTGTTACACATAAAACAGGCGGCGAAATTCGTTTTGCAGACTTTAATGATGGTATATCATTTGTGGGTACAAAACTACAGTTTGACAAGAACAGCAACGTCTACACAGTACGTGAAGAAGGTTCTGTTGCTAACGGTGCTGGAACATATCAGTACGTTGCAAGTAACTGGATCCCAATGACAATTACTCCTGATACAGCAACAGTTGTACGTCAGAGTTATTATATCGCCAACGACAACCCACAGACACTAGTTACCGATGGTACATTGTGGTACAGTAGTGTTGTTGATGAAGTAGATATTATGGTACATAATGGAAATACATGGGTTGGTTATAAGAATTATCCCCAATTTAATTCTAGCGGTATACAAGTAGAAACTAACCCAACAGGTCCATTTATTAGTGCAAGTGAGCCTACCGAACAAAGTGATGGTTCTGCATTAGAGGAAGGCGATCTATGGATCGATACTAGCGATATTGATAACTACCCGATGATTAAACGTTTTGATGGCATCAATAAACGTTGGATAGCAATAGATAAATCAGATCAAACAACAGAAAATGGTGTGCTATTTGCTGATGCACGTTGGAACGAAGACGGTCTAACAGCAGATCCTGCAAGTATTGAGCAGTTATTAATAAGTAACTTCTTAGATTTTGACGCACCTGATCCTGCACTATACCCGCGTGGTATGTTGCTATGGAACTTACGCCGTAGCGGATTTAATGTTAAGAAATATATTGTTGGACATCTAAACTTAGAAGCTAACGATGGACAAAACAGAAGATTTGGAAATCAAAGCATGGCTGACTATGTTGCTGATCGCTGGGTAAGTCAATATCCTACAGCAGCAAATGGTTCTGGTCAATTTGGTCGTAAGTCACAA
>JACCDU010215964.1_pt1 | contig 32820 bp, 22 predicted proteins | sample 7446081 | NCBI WGS metagenome assembly JACCDU01 (sample SAMN15323447, study PRJNA562643) | freshwater metagenome | isolation source: river surface water | place: USA:Blue River Watershed | collected 2017-08-17
TTGATGCCATTGAAAAATTGGAACTCATGAATAAAGATGCCATTGAGGTTCCTAAGGAGAGTTTGGATGCTGTGATGGGCGCGGGATACGGGATCTTTTCTGGTGAATCGACCACATGGGCAACCCTTAGGTTTTCGCCAAAACGCTCTCAATGGGTTTCGCGTGAGGTTTGGCACCCCAATCAAAAAACACGCGTCGATGCTGATGGAAGCTTCGTTCTGATGATTCCTTATTCCGATGATCGTGAATTGGTTGGGGACATCATGCGTTTCGGGCCTGACGTGGAGGTGGTTGCACCTCATTCACTCAAATCAAAAGTTCACAGCACATTGCTTACTACATTGGGGAGGTTTTTTCTCTGAGCACGCTAGAAGAATTTATGGCAGTGTCAACTTTGGAACGTTATCGCCTGCTGTCCACATAAAAGCGTGTTGCTCGTAATGCCGGGCCAATGACTTGGCCGCCTCCAGATCCAGGCCCAGCGCCAACTCGCTGACTTCGTCCTGCCAGTTGTTGCTGGGTGGCGTGCCGATGCCTTCGATCAAGTAACTCAATCTCCGGCCGAGCGCCGATGCGCAGTTGTATCGCCGATGCGCTGATGCCGCGGGAAACCCGATCAGCAAATGAATTCCTTGTCAAGCACGTTTAAATGCTCTTGGTCGCATGGCTGATTGAATTTTTCAGAATTTTTCGTGGTCTTGGCCAGGCTAAATCGTAAACCTGGCTTTTTTTTCCGCAAAAATGACGCTTATCTAATTTTGACCCATACATGACTAAATTTGCTCCCGGCCCACGAGCCACGATTCAACACAAAGAGCTGCTGTTTCGCTGTGTTGATCCTTCCGCCGAGGTTGGCTGTTTGATCAGCCGCGAAGGTATCACTCAACTCGTTCGGTGGAAAGCGGTCTTGTTTCTGATTTCTCTCGATGACTGCATCGAAATTCTCGATCCCCACCATGTCACACGCACCTTTACCGCCCCCTTCACCCGGGCCAACCGCGAAGAAGGCTACCGGACGGCTTGGGCGTTTTTTTGAAGTGCAATCGACGAATTCAGAGAGTTCACAAATATGGAATATGAACGAACAGACGATGCCCAAATTCAGGCTGATTTTGCCGGCCGTGCCGGTCAGATCTTGGTCCCATACGAGACATTCAAGCCTCAGGTTCCGCAGGATCAGCAATTTGAAGCGACGCTATCCATTGCACTCTTACAAACCATGCTGACGCAATGTCAAGAGTTGTTGAAAAATCATCGCTCACCAAAGAACGCCCCTCAGGGGCTCGAGGCGTTGGTTGCCATGGCAAATCGTGGCTTTGACGATTCACCGCCATTGCTGGGCCTTACTCAGGCGTGCATACTGGATCGATGGCCTTCAATAATACCGGTCAAGTATCGAGATCTTATTGAGTGCATTCGCAATGCGTTGAGTCATCCTTTACCCCAAAATGAAGAGCGATTACCACGGACTGGGTACACAACACAAAGGGGTTCTTCGGGTTTGATCGAGGCGTTTGTATTCACGCAATCACCATGGGTAGGTCCTTCCGGTGCGCTCTTGCCTCACTATCGGCCAAGGCAAGGTAATCGAAATAAGTTTGATGAGGCGGCCTTAAAAATCTCCAATTGGGCAAAAAATTCTGGTGTGGAAAATGTTGCTCTTACTGAAACGCAAGATTGTTATCTTCCAATGCGCAATGGAATGCCATTCGTTCCAGTCATGCGTGTACGTCTTGAAGTAGCCCAGCTGCGGCTTTTTGTTTTGGCGTTAAGTGACTACCTTTCTGAACCTCTGCGCCAGATGGTGGTCTATTCAAAGCAAAGATCGTCTGTATGACAGCACCGACTTACCCTGGAAAAATATTCATGTACCCTTGCGCGGGGAATGACATTTCCGAACCTGTGCAGGTCTTTGGAGAGAGTTACGACACTTTTGTGTTTGTTGATATCAAGTACAGCGGGGAAAGTAAGGTGCCAGAAATTCCTGGCTGGAATGAAGTGCGTGGTTCCCATAGAAGAGTTGGTTCGACAAACGCTTCCATTCGACTCGTTCAGGATGGCCGGTTCAAATTCAGGGTGATCGATCCGGAATGGTTCTTGGCTGACTACATCAACGAGAAGACTGGAAGGAAAATTTTGGTGGTACGCCGTCGTGGTTTTGGTCAATATGCATTGCTTGAACTTCAGGATGGTTCTCTTTCAATGTTCATGCATCGAGGTGACAGTCCCGGTGAGGGTGGCAGCAATGTCTACTATCTTGACAATCGAGAAACAAGTCACAAACCAATTTCTAACTTGTTAGAGCTTATCAAACGCAAGATGACAAAACCAGCCCTGATCGCTTCTGACGGTTCGAACACGCGTATTCCAGAGCTGCGAGATGCTGCTAAAGGTGTGGATTCAATGGAGTTCTTTAACAGCCATGGTCTTACATGGAGACTGCAACCAGCTGCTGAGTTTCTGTCTTCAAGAACAAAGGTCTGGAAGGTTAGTCAGCAGGATCAAAGGATATGAGAAGCAGTTTCTTCGACTCGAATGATTGTTCGAAAACAGCATTCACATTCAATAAGCATTGAACAGGCAGGTAACTTTTTATGGATTTCATCCTAAATTTTTTGAGCAACAGTCCCGAAGTCACTGCGATTGCAGTGCTGATATTGGCGTCATCATGGATTGCCTATGTGTTCTGGTTCAGGTCATCTGTTCGGGAAATTACCACGGGGCTCTACAAACTCACGGTAGATGTGGGTCAGGAAGTTGACGGCTGGCAGGGCTGCAACGAAAGGGTTATTCAAAGCACTAAGAAATACCCACGTTTGGCCGGTAGCTGGTTGGAGACGCAAGAGCGCGTCACGGCCGTGCCGGTAGGAGATAAGACTGTTCATGTCATGTTTGGTTTGCCCCGGGATGTGTGGAACTCACAGACTTTATTGGGCAGGACTTTTAACTTAAGTTTGGCCGATGCAGTTCCCAATATTTTGGTGGGCGTAGGCTTGCTTTTTACGTTCTTCTTCCTGTCACTTGCTCTGACTGAAACAACGGCAGTTCTGGGGGGCGCAGCGGATGCTGAGCAAACACAAAATGCGATTGAGGCCCTGCTCAAGGTGGCGGGCGCAAAGTTTTTGACATCGTTGGCTGGCCTGCTCAGTTCAATCGTCTGGACTTTTTTTGCCAAAAGAGAGATGGCCAGACTCACTTTAGCCAGTGAGCATTTTCTTGAAGCTCTGGGGCGTGCTGTGCCCGCCAATGGCGGCGAACTGATCATGCAACAGCAATTAAATTTTGCTGGTAAGTCTTATTCGAATGCAGAAGACGTTCTAGGCGTTACTGAAGAGTTGCTCAATGAGTCGCGTGAGCAGACCGGTACTTTTAAACGATTTGAAACCGATCTTGCAGTCTCTTTGGCGGGTGCGATCAACAAGGCATTTACGCCGCAAATGGAGGCGATGACGACAAAGCTCGTTGGCGCTATTGAGGGCTTGAGTGAAAAACTGGGAACCATGAACCAGAAGGCCCTTAAAACCATGCTTGATGACTTTGCGGCGATGCTTAAACAGGCAACTGATTCCGAGATGGCTGAGTTGAAGAAAACACTTAAAGAGCTTGCAGAAAAATTGGATACCGCTGGCGAAAATCTCGGTAAAGGGGGTAGCGAAGCAGGTAATGCAATCAATGAAGCTGGCGCGCTTTTGGTCGCCAGAGTTAAGGAGATTTCAGAAAACTTGGCGCAAGCTGCTACCAATATGGATGACGCTGCTTCCTCGATTAACCATGCAATGAAAGATTTAGAAGTCACAGTCCTTGAGGCCTCGAATATTGGTAAGCGCGGTGCATTGTTTGTAAATGAGGCATTCGAAAAAACTGGTGATACGTTAGATCGTTTGGGGTCGGTGTCAGGTGGCCTGATCGAAGCATCTCAAGCCATAGAGTCAGTGGGCGGGCAAATTGCAAATGTCGTTGACACGGTGGAAGAACTATCGCGCGAACAACGTTCCGTTGTACTGGCCGTAAAAGAGGTGGCACCAACTGCATTGGCTGCGGTTGAAAGAGTCACTGGAGTTCTAGACCAGGCCGCCAATCAAACGTTGGGCGTCATGAAACAGACTAAGGAGTCGATGGAGTCAACGGCAGCAACTTTGGGGAAAACCGTAGCCTCTATCACCGAAGGTGTCACGGTCTACACCGATCAAGTCGCAGAGTTGCATCGGAAAATGGATGGCCAATTTGCAAAAGCTGTGGGTAGTTTCGACAAGGGTGTTAGTGAGTTGACCGAGTCGGTCGAGGAGCTCTCCGAAGTTATGCAGCGCAAGAAAGGCCAATGATGTGGAGTCGACGACAACGGCAAGATGAACACTCTTCTGGTGAGGGTGAGCAGAGTTACTTGGCCTCGGCTGCAGACTTGATGATTGGTTTGCTGTTCGTCTTCATCATCATGGTTGCATTCCTTGCGCTCCAAAAGAAGGCAGAGCAGGAAGCGCGTGAGGGTGACCGCGACCCTCGTGGAACTGTCACGTTGGCTATTGGCAATGAAATTAAAACCACACTCAACACTGTAAAAATCGACCCTGCCAGTGGCGTTATCACTTTGCCAGAGGAGTTGCTCTTTGACAGTGGAAGTTCAATTTTGAAGGACACTGCAATTCAGCGCTTGGGTGAAACCTCTAATAAGTTGAGTGATGTATTGAAGTGTTTTGTCGCCAATCAGCGGAGCTCTTCAAATTGCAAAAACAATCCATTCGGGCACGAAATCGAAACAATTTTTATTGAGGGCCATACCGACAGTCTGCCCATGAACCGGGAGGGTGGTAACACTAAGCTTTCCTTGGATCGCGCCATATCTGTAAACAATGCAATGGTCCAAGGAACCCCTTTGACTGGTTTAAAAAATCACCAAGGGCATCCAATTTTTTCTTACAGTGCATATGCTGAAAACAGACCGCTGATCAAAAATGATCCTACCGATGGCCGTAATCGGAGGGTGGATCTGAGGATTGTCCTTACCTATCGTCCTGCAGGTGGTGACACGCCCATTGAAGGTGTTTCTCGGTTTGTTGCCAAACCATAAGCAATTTCTTCATGTTTACTCCCCTGCCCACCTCAATGCCCAAACTGGAGGATGCTGTCCGCCAAATGGATGAGGTCGAAGTACAGACGCCGCCCCCCATGATGGAAATTGGTAAGCGTCTTCGTTTGGCATATGCAAGGGCGAGACCCAATGCCTATTTAGAACTCAGTCAAAGCGAAATCCGCAAGTTGCCATTTGCTTATTGGATTGGGGATGAGCCGCCCCTTTCGGATACCGACGCTGAGTTGATACGCCGTTATTGGGACGAGTTTTTGCCCGATGCCTTACAAAGTAGTCCACGTAGAGCGAAGCGTTGGCTGAGTCCTTTGTTCTTCACTTACTGCGAACATTTCAATCCTGCAAGTCCAGGTTTTCGGGACTTCGCCACCAAATTGGTTCGGGCAATTGGATTGGGGCAGGGCCTGTTTGCAGAAAAATTGCAGGATTTACAGCGTCGGCATGCCTTCTTCAATCCCTCTGAAGTCCCTACGCGGCTAGCAAATCATTTCTTTGTGAACCAGACGAAGTCGATTGATCAGCTCATGGCTGAGTCTTTGTTATGGCCAAGTTTTATTGAGTCTGGCTTGGGGATAGCAACTTTCAGAGCAGGGCTATCTTTGCCAGGTGAACGTTACACCGAGCCTCAGACCATTTTCCGTGTGATGGATTGGAACAAGCGCTTACCCGCACCGGTTGTCAAAACCGACATGAGAGTTGCATTTGCCGATGCATTGCTTCGGCACTGGGGCCGTCAAAAGCCCATGGATTCCATCAAAAGCCTTTTGATTGATTTTTTTATCCGTGTTTACGGTGATCCCCGTTTTGCAGGGCCTAGGCAGTACCAGTGGCAAGGTGTATCGCCACAGGCAATGGCTACTTTCAATAATTGGTTAACGGGTGACACATTGCGTGGCTTCATGAAGCTATTGCAACGTACAGCAGATGACATTTGGATGTACAGACAGAAGTTCTGGATGGCCTATTACGAGAAGGGGTGCATTGACGAAGCCTGGTTGGCGTTGGGTCAGGATGCACTTTGGGAAGCGAAACGGCTATTTGTTGATGAGAAGGGCATGGACTACGGCTATCTTGAGGGAGGCGCTACCAGCAATCAATCTGTCATGTTTTTGAAAATTGGTGACCTGGTATTCACCGAGTGGAGCCACAACGGTAGCCTCCGTGCTTACCGAGAAGGCTATTTGGACACCCCAAAGCTTTATGCAAAAAGCTACCACGGGGCTGATTTGCGAGCGGCGCAATCAATGGACTTTCATGACGGGGCCAATATCAATCCTGGGTTGGTTCACAGCCATTCCGACAAAGGAACATGGCAGCGGAAAGCCCGCGACTTTATCCGCAGCAATACGGGTGTAACGATGAGTGATTGGGAGATTGTGTGAAGCCTGAATTGACCCCCTATGGTGTGAGCTGGAATCTCGACAGCAGTGTGGAAGCTTGGGTGAAGATGTTGCCACTCCAAGCCGCAGCTGCACTCACAGAATTCCTTACCGAGAACCATGAGTATTGGCAAAAAAACGCCATCACTGTACCTGCTGCCTTTGTGGCAGCGTGGTCAGCCACGGTGGCAGAGCAGTTGGGTTTGCCACTTAATTGCCCTTTGGCTTTCGATGTGCGGTTGTCTGGTGCTATGGGTAAACCTGGTGCTCAAATATCCGTTCGGTGGCTTCAGCCTGGAAAAACCATCACTGCTCGTGATGTTGTTGCCTCAGGGTTGTGGCTTTCATACCTAGATAAAACATACCGCGTTAACTCACCAATCTATGACGTGCTTGGCTTGGTGGAGCTGTTCAATCAATCTTCCGATGCTTCTATTGACGATCAATTCAGGTTATGGGCTCGGATTCGAGAGGCCTTGGGCGACACTGCTGTCAGTCATCTGACAGATGGTTTTTTAAAGTCTTTTCGTGTCATCACCGCATCTTCGTTGACCTTTGGCATCCGCACCGACGTACATGGGCATGTGCAGTTGGATCCGGTTTTGTTGGCGGATCAACAAGAGGACGGCGGTGAAGGTCACCAGCAGGTTAGGGCACTTTCCGAGGTCGATGAAGCCCTGTTTCCGCAGCGCTTGGATCAGCTGAGAGAAGGCGTATCAGCATTTCCATTGAGTCAGGGGACTTATGTCGTGGCGGATGAGCCATTACAGAAGGCGCTGGCTGCTGTTAAAAAATTACGTCAATCGCCCCCTGAACAGAGAAAGCGTGCCGCCATGTACCCGGAGGCCGTGATTCGGGAAATCATGGGTGTGGATGAGTCAGAGCCAACTGTTTTCGTTGAGACGGAAAAGTTTGCGGAACGTGTACGCGACGTTGGTGAATGGGAAGCACCTGTTTTGCCGTGGATCAAGATTTCGCCCCAGAACTGGGGTGGTCCTCAATCAGCGGGCATCCGGATTGGCGGTGTTGAATTGCCGTTGAATGAGCCAACGGTCTCGCAGGCCATCATCAATATTCAAACTGCAATAGCTCAAGGGCAGCCAACAGTGACTGTTGCCGGGCAACAGATTCCGGCAACTGCTGCCAACGCAAGTGCCCTCAAGCAGCTGCATACGGCCATGACTCGCGAGCCTCGGGCACCCGGGGCAATCGAACCTGATGATGCAGCCATTAAAAATGTGTTGATCATCGAAACCAATTTCGACGAAACGTCTTTCACAAGAACATCCCAAGGTAGTCGTCCAGGAGCATTAGGTCTGCCGCACGGGTTAAAAACATCACCCAAAAAGCACCAAGAGTTTAGTCTGTCGTGGCTGCAAAAGCACTGGATGGAGGGCAGCAAGGGCGCTCTTCTTTGTGATGACATGGGTCTTGGTAAGACTTTTCAAGCGTTGGCTTTTTGCTTGTGGCTGCGTGAAATGATGGAGGTGGGATCAATCCCTCAAAAACCTCTGCTACTAATTGCACCAGTTGGCTTGTTGCGAAATTGGGAGGCCGAAATTGACGATCACTTATTTGCACCCGGTCTGGGGAATTTGGTTCGCGCTTACGGTGATCACCTCAAGGGCTTGCGACGTGGTCGCCATGTAGATGGCACCGCTGGGCTAGACACAGCTAGATTGGCCTCTGCAGACGTGGTGCTGGCCAATTACGAAGCGGTCTCTGACTATCAACTCAGTTTTGGTGCGGTGTCCTTTGCTGCTGTCGTGTTGGACGAAGCTCAAAAAATCAAATCACCTAAAGCCCGCATGACCCACGCAGTGAAAGGGCTCAACGCCGATTTTTCGCTCGCGATGACCGGAACGCCCGTTGAAAACAGGTTGGCTGATCTGTGGTGCATTGCAGATGCGGTCCAGCCCGGTGCGTTGGCCGATTTAAGAGAGTTCAGTGCGCGCTACGAGGTCGAGGGTGGTGATGTGCAGGGTTTGCGCCTACAAGTTTGGCAGGAAGAGGAATCTTCAGATGCACGACCCAAACTTCTGTTGCGCCGCTTAAAAACTGAAAAATTGGATGGACTGCCCGCCAAGCACGAGCATCTTTTCAAAGTGCCAATGCCACCGAGGCAGGCAGATGCTTACCAACGCGCGTTGGCAATGAAAGAGATGTCAGGACCTGAGGGAACTCTCGGCATGATTCACGCTTTGAGGCGCGTTTCATTGCATCCGTCTTTAATTGAGGGCGGAGTTCATGCCTCTGAACTAAAGGTTGAAGACTCAGCCAGGTTCATAGCGATGATGAACATTTTGGATAAGGTGGCTCCAACAGGCGAAAAGGTACTTATCTTCTTGGAGTCATTGGATTTACAAGAAGCAGGGCAATTGCCCCTGCTTTTGCAAAGACGCTATGGCTTGGCAAAGGCACCGATGGTCATCAATGGACAAGTCAGCACCGAGGCTCGGCAGTCACGAGTTGATTCATTTCAAAGAGATGCTGGTTTTGATGTGATGCTGCTTTCGCCAAAAGCCGGAGGTGTTGGCTTGACTTTGACTGCGGCCAATCACGTTATCCACCTTTCCCGTTGGTGGAATCCGGCTGTCGAAGATCAGTGCTCTGACCGTGTGTATCGAATCGGGCAAACCAAACCCGTTCACATCTATTACCCATTGGCAGTTTTGCCCGATGAAGAGGAGTTCAGCTTCGATGTTCAACTGCAAATGCTGATGGATCGTAAGCGAAAACTGGCCCTTAACTTGTTGGCCGCACCCGCATTTACTAAAGATGACTACGACAGTTTGATCACTGGTATCAAAAGCCCTTCAGTTTGAAAAACAAGTGCTGTGATTGCGCTGCATGAAGTAGCGTGCTCTCTGGGGTCGAGGTAAGAGTTTGGTCTTTTAAAGTTATCTGTTCTTAAAGTTTCAAGCTATTGTTGTTAGCAGGAAGCTGCGTTATCTGTAGGGTTCCACAATTACTGTCAAAAAACAAAACTCGTGTCGGTGCATGTCCGATGTTATTGGCAGATTCCTACTGAGCGGTAAATCGCGCCAAGTTTGATCGACTTGATTTGGCCAGAAGGTGACATTGGTGTTCCTACCTCTACAGCTGGTTCAGGCTGATTGCGGTCACACAAAGGCAGGGCTCGAAGGTCTGCAGTGATCGTTACCGGCCCTTAGACGACAGGTGCCTCTGCGTCAGGCCGCAATCTTTTCCATCGTATCCAGCGGTGCTTTAAGGCGCTTGCTGAAAAACATAACTTCTGAGCCCGTGTAGCGGCGCTGTGCTGTGTAGTGGAGTCCGTACGCATAGGGTGTGGCATATGTGTACATCTCTCTGATTTCTTCAGCGTTGTCATATGACACGACCCACGGTCGGCTGAATCGCTGTCTCCCCAAAAGCTGTGCGATCTTCACGTGGTCGTCGTGTTTGTAAAAGTTGCGGTACAGGCCCGCGCCTTTGACGTAGTACGGCGGGTCCAGGTAGATCAGTGATTTGGCTGGCAAAAACTGGTGGCAACGCCGCAGCAGTTCGTGTGCATCTTCTTCATACACATGGATGCCCTCGGCGTGTAGACCAATACGCTCCAGACGCTTGCAAAGCTCGTCACGCATAAAGCGGGCATCAATTCTGTAACTACCCGATTGCGCCTTACCGCCTATAACACCACCTTTAAGGATGCCTGAACGGTTGGTCCGGTTCATGAACAGCGTGGCAAAGCCACGTTCCAGCTCCGATCCAGCTTCCTGCCCCAGCATCACCCCGCGCCAGTGGTGCCACGCATCCATGGTGATGGGCTCGGTGGCGACCATGGTCACCAATTCGGTAGTTTGCTGGGTTGCCACACGCCAGAAACCTGCAATGGCGGGGTCGGCATCGTTGATGTGAATGCGCTCAACGACGTTGTCGATTAGCAGAGACAAGGCAACGCCAGCGCCTCCTGCATACGGCTCAAGGTAATGGCCGCCGGCAAGGTTGTTGGTGGTGATGACTTCGGCGATCAACGGGGCAAAGCGAGCTTTGCCACCGGGATAACGCAGAGGGGTGTACAGCTTGTTGGAGTACATGGATAAACAGGTAGGCGGGTAGCTTACCTCATGCCTTGTCTTTCAGTCGACCGGCAGTGCGGGCGACTGCAGCCTCAAAGGCGGCTTCAAATTTGTCCACCTCAGGCTTGTACACCACGGTCCATTGTTCTATTACCCCCCAGTTTTTCAGCTTGGTCCAGTGCTTTTTCCACCAAATTTTGGTTTTTTCCCGCTTGGTGCTTTCACCATCACCATCATGGAAGAAGTTGAAGTGGATTTTGTCACTGGTCGGGTTTTGCGTGTTGAGATTAAGCAGTGCTTTGCGCAGTGGACCGTCTGCGGTATTGGAAATGTCGCGCAGGAATTGTTTGGTGGTGTTTTCCAAAGATCTCGCAACACCGATTGTGCCGGGCACATTGGGCAACTTGACAATATTGCCTCTTGCTGCAGCTTCTTGATGTACGGATGTGTCTGCATCCACGATCAGGACTCTATCTAGGAATAATGGGTCTTTTTCCGGGAGCTTGACCAGATGTGATCCACCTATGCCCAATGGAATCCAGTTGATGAGAACTCCGTACTTTTTGGATAGGGCTGTTTTCTTCGCTGCAGGGATCAAACTGGCGCAGAACTGAGCTGCCTCGTCATCTTCGAAGTAAACGGCAAGCTTGGGCTTAGCCCTCTTGGTCGGCTTTTCCTTGTCCGGCATCATGGACATGTCGCTCAACATGGCCTGAAGTGATTGGTCGGTGGCGAGTCTGGGGTACTTGGTGTCCAGCAGGTAAATCACCTTGTCGGGTGCATTGGCGTTCCCGTTGCCATCCGGGTGGATGGCTTCAATGAGTCGCGGCGAGTGTGTGGTGGCGATGATTTGCAGGTCAAGTTGTTTGGCGTAGGTTTTCAGTGACTTGGCGAGCCGTTCAATGGCATGCGGGTGAAAGCCCACATCCATTTCGTCGATAACCAGTAGTCCCCCTGGGTATGCCTCACCCATTTCGCGCTTCAACCGGTTGAATGATGCCAGCGCTGTCGCCATGCTACCTAGGCTGTCCTGTCCCATGGAGACGGCGAGCGCGTCATGCTGGGTGTAGCCGGGTTGAGCGGTTTTTTTCTTGGAGCCTTTTATGGTCTGGTGGGTCACGTCTGTGTTCAGTTCGGTGCCATGAATCACTGAGCTGACAAAAGCCACCATCAAGTTGCTGTCGGCAGGGTGCATATCCAGCTGGCTGCTGGTCACTTCTTTTTCGTCGGCTTCACCGGCCGAAGCTAGCCGTCGCATTCCAAGGTATATGGTTGGTAGTGGTATCTTGGCATCTTGGCCTACCGTGTCATCTTCGGTTTTATCTATGGTCCGTGGAACAACACGAGCGCGTTTCCAGACCGACCTGCGGGTCATTGAACAACGCTTCTTGACCTCAGTACCATCGACGTAGGCAGTCACAACGGGAGCTGAGGCCAAGTCTTTCTGGGTTTCGTCCACTTCAGCCAAGGCCAAGTACACGATGCGTTCTATGTTTGCCGAGAAAGGTTCACCAAAATAGCTTTTGGGGCCGCCGCGCTCAGTTATACCGAAGGTATTGGCAATCAACCCCAAGATGGTCGATTTACCGATCCCGTTGTGCCCTGCGATTAGGGTAAGCCGATCCGCGAACTCAATGTTGATATTACCCAGCTTTCGGAATGGGGGTTTCCCAAACGTCAGCGATTTGACCTGAACCTTGGCTGCCACAGAACCTCCTGAATGTTGTTTATCTGCATAGTGATGCGCTCCCTGTGCCGAGCGCTATGTGCATCTTATCGAAAGTGCTTGGCCGTCTGCGTGCTGGAGTCGAGGAACGTCGCTGTAAAGCGTCGTTCGGGATCGGCATTCGATTGCGCGATTATTCGCCTGGACCGGGCAACATAGCGTTGGATTGCTGGCCCTCATACAGTTTTCGATTTTCATTGGGCCTAACGACTGCTTGGTGGTAGGCAGGGTGAATCCGCCTTGCGGCGACCACCGGCAGCAATCGCTGCATCTGAGTCAGTGGCCGGTTCACCGTAAAGACCGCTTTGCGTCGGAAGCTGACTGACAAGAATTGTGTCGGGAAATAGGAATTTGACACTAAATTTAGGGGTGACCTTCCAACCCATGACAAGAGTTAGTGTCAAAACGACGGCGTTTATGACAATTCGTTTCCGGAGTTACTGTCAGTTCCCTAACAGGCTGCTGAAATACCCCATGCGCGAGCGCAATCTCGCCCCCCATGGTTTTGATTTTTCGGATTTTCTTTTCGCATTCTAGGATTTACCTTTGACCTGATGGTAAAGAAGAGGCCCTAAGTGATTGTCACTTGGGCCTTTTTTCTTGTTGACGTGTTTCCTAGGGATTGGGGTGTTTTCCGGGCTACAAGCTACTTTTCAAGATTTGTAAACAACCCATCCTGCTCAGCACCAACGGGGTATCACCGAGGGAGCTAAGACGGCAGAGTCGGTGGGATATCCGCTTAAGGCTGATTGCCGCTACTTGGTTTCGCACATCGAGCGACCGCATTCGTACGAACCGGTCGCCCTTCTCTGTAGGATGTCGGTGCAGGGAGTAGAAATGCAGAAACAGATTCAAGTGCAGGTGAGTGGGAAATTTGGGGTCCACGGACTGTTACCCGGCCTTCCTGCGGGTACCCAGGGCTTTTGGCAATGCAACGTATTGACGACCCTACTGTGGATCGGGATACTCACAGGGCCCCCTAGGTACCGGGGGTTCGATCTTTCGACGTTTTGGGCGTGGTTTCGATACGCGAGTGCGATTTCAGATCACCATTTCGGCTTGCGTCTCAAGCCTATTTGGACCGAGATCGACGCCCACCAGAAGACGGTGATGTCCGACGATTTCGGCATGGGCTTTTCCTGCCACTATCTGGCTGAGCAACACGGCATCCAAGCTTTTGCGAACACCAACTACTTGCTCGACGCTCTTGGTGGTGTCACAACACTCCGACCGAGCCGACGCGGGCCGGCAAAGAACCCCGACTTTGTCGGCATAGACGCGAATGGTGGCCTTCACATACTGGAGTGCAAGGGAACCCAGTCTTCCATCGACTACCTGTGGACAGCCGTCGAAAATGGAACGTCGCAGAAGAACAACTTCACCAATTCCACCCCCTTCGCGTCGTGCATGGTGGGCGGCATCTTCGTTCCTCAGCATCGGAGCGAAGAAGAAGCCTTGTTGTTGTACGTTGATCCAAAGCCAGATAGTCGCCTTGCAAAAATGGCCACGATGTCTCACGAACGCATCGCTGCGGCGATTTATCGTATCTCGCTCGCGAAGGAACTGATGGCAGCAGGTCTTTGGCGTACAGCCACCGACATCGAAGGCAGGGAGCGGCCTGCCCCTCAAAAAACTGCGCTAGGGATCGACGCTGAGCTAGCTTTCGCGGGCTTCGACCGTGATGGACGATCTTGGCGCCAGATGAAAGAATATCGTTCCTTTGAAACTGACGTCATCGCCTCAGAAGCTGGCGAGCAGTCTAAGGAATATGCAAGGCGGACTTCGTTGCAGGTGGAGGTGAGTGATGAGGTGGTCGAGTTCGCGCGCGAGGTGCGTTCCTTGGACAGTAACGGCATGTATGAGACTGCGGACAGGATCATTGCGGACAGGGTAAGGGACAGGCGAAAAACACGCCCCGTCCGCATTCTTTCCCGCCCTACGGACGGGACTGCATTCCGCGTACGAACTCGCCGAATCGAATCTCCTTGGAATGAGCAGGTGCTTAGCTCGACATCTGCAGCCCTAACCGGACCGAGCGGGATTAGGTTCGCCCTAACTCGCGAGGAGGGCTGATGACCAACCTTGGGACAAGTACGTTGGCCAGTGGGCCAGCAGGCACCCATTTTGAGGCCCAAGTCGCTGCGTCATACTTGCTAGCCATGCTCGCCGGGGCACCCGCCCGGGGCCTTCCTGGCGCAACGATAGATCGAGTCGCGCTACAGCAGGCCAATGCGGGGCGTCCACTCGACGACGTGGTCATCCACGCCCACGACAACGTGTCCGGGAAGCCGGCGGTGCTGGAGGTTCAGGTCAAGCGATCCATCTCCTTCGCCGCCACCGATCCCGTCTTTCGCAAAGTAGTAGGTCAAGTCGTCAAAGCGTCGCAACGGCCTGATTTCCTGACGCAGCGGTACGAGCTGGCGATTGCGACGACGAAGGGATCGCGCAAGATCGATGGGGCATATCAGGATGTACTCACGCTCGCGCGGCAGATTGGCGACGCGGCTACGTTCGCCGCCCAAATTGATCTGGCAGGCGTGGCAAACGACGACATGCGCGCCCTCGTCAAGACGTTCAAAAGCCACCTGCGAGACGAAGGCTCGCCAGACGACAACGAGACCGTCTGGCTTTTGCTGCGCCGGCTGCAGATTCTGACCTTCGACTTCACGGCCCTAGGCTCTGCATCGCACGACCTGGCGCTAGAACGCGCTGTGCGTGTGCTGCATACTGACGATGGATCGCGCGCCGGGGTCTTCTGGGTCAGCCTCATTGAACTGGCAATCGATATGGCGAAAAGCGGCGGCGACAGAAACCGCGAGACAGCGCTGCAAGCTCTCGCGCAGCTGGGCTATCGGTTCCAAGGCGGACGTCGGCACGCTACGGCCCGAGCCGCGCTAGCCGAGTCGTCCCGCTTGGCACTTGCTGACATTCGTAACCGCGTGGGCAACGTCGTACTTGCTCGACAGGAGCGTGTTGCCGCAACGCGCGAAGCATTGGACCGCGGACGCTATGTGGAGGTCCGTGGTGATGCAGGCGTCGGCAAATCGGGTATCTTGCGGCAGATGGCCGAGGCCATGCAAGCCGAAAGTCAGGTAATTGTTCTCAGCCCAGGACGATGTGTTCCCCGCGGGTGGACCGCGTTGCGGGCTCAGCTCGGCTTCGACGGAACGCTTCGCGAATTGCTCGTCGAACTGGCCAATGACGGCGGCGCCACGATCTTTGTCGACAACCTGGACTCTTTCAGCACAGAGGAGAGGCTCACAGTCGTCGATGTTGTCGGGGAAGCCTCTGTTGTTCCGGGAGTGGCCGTGGTCGCGACGGCTCGGCGCGAATTTGGGATTGATGAGTCCAGCTGGCTGCCGAGCGATGCACTGGCACGCCTGGGCCAAACCGACCCGATCACGATAGGTGAGCTGAGCAAGGTGGAGATTGAGCAGCTGAAGGTGACTGATCCTTCGCTTGCGCCCCTTCTAACGGACGGCCATCCCGCACGCCAGGTCGCCAGAAACCTGTTTCGCCTCGCACGGCTGGCGAGTCAGCCAGCATCTGATCCCGTACCGCGCACTGAAGTCGATATGACCGAGCAGTGGTGGACCACTGCGGACGGCGCCCACGACGCAGGGTGGCGTGATCGGACTCGGCTGCTGCAAGGCGCAGCAGCGCAGACCTTGTCTGGCGCTGACTTCCTCGACGTTACAGGCCAAGCTGCGGCACCGATCGATGCACTCGTGTCCAGCGGCACTCTGCGGGATTTAGGCATTGACCGGGTCGCGTTTCGTCATGACGTACTGCGCGAGTGGGCGATTGCAAACGCCCTGCACGCCAATACCGAACTCGTCGACAGGCTGCAACTAGATCGGCCAGCAACGGCGATGTTTGCACGCGGCGTCGAGCTAGCAGCGCGCATGGCAATCGAGAGGGCGACTGATGGCGTGAGGTGGAGTGCGCTCGTTGATCGGCTGAGCCAAGCGGGAGTTCATCGTTCTTGGCGCCGTGCCGCGTTGCTAGCCCTAGCTCGATCCGAGGCTGCGGAAGCACTTCTCCAACGCGCATCGCCCGAGCTTCTCGCCAATGGCGCCGCACTGCTGCGCGAACTCATCCGAACGGTCATGGCTGTCGACGTGCTTCCGGCCGCAAAGGTCTTTGCGGCTGCGGGAGTCGACCCAGCGCTTATATCCGCATCGATCAACGTCCCGCGCGGCCCGGCATGGACGACGCTGATTGTCTGGCTCTTGAGTACTGGAGATTGCGTTCCTAACGAGGCCATTCCAGAGATCGTTCAGCTATACGCGGCATTCTCGGTTGGCACTTTGGGCGCCACCGATATCACGCCGTTTACGACACGACAGATCTATCGTTGGCTGAGGTTGATGGAGCCACGAGATGAATTGCCGACGCCGAGCGAGGGCCCTCTGTTTTGGGCGCACCTTGATCGCGACGGGGTCCAGTCCCTGAAATCGGACCTGCGCGATGCGTTCGTCATGTTCGCGCGGACAACGCCGGAGTTGGCCGCCGAATACCTTACGGCAGTGGAAAAGAGCGAGCACAACGAAGACATCGTGCGCAGCATCATGAAGATGCGCGGCACGCTGGCGCAAGCAGCCCCGGCAGAGCTGGCTAACCTGACCGCGCAGGCGTTGATCGCAAAGCCCCGGCGACGTGAGCGCCAATTTGGCCGGGAGCGCGAAGAGGCGTTTACATATCTCGAGCACGAGTTCCTTCCGCCGTCGCCAGCGCAGGGCCCATTCCTAGATTTGTTGACCAACTCGCCTAAGGACGGGTTGGCCTTGGTTCATCGCTTGGTCGAACACGCAGTCGCACACGGAAGCCAAGGTGCTGACCCAGGGTCGAATGGGTTCGACTTGGCTTTGCCGGGAGCTGCGCGCACGTTCCCGTGGACGCAGACCTACTTCTGGTCACGTAACAGCAACTTCTACGCCGTTACGTCCGCGCTGTTGGCACTCGAAACATGGGCGCATCGCCGCATCGAGGCTGGCGAAGCACTCGAAGGTGTGCTGACAGACGTGCTCGGGCCGCAGGGCTCGTGCGCTGCGTACTTGCTGGTCGCAGTTGATCTCATAATCTCGCATTGGCCCAAATCGCTTGACGTGGCGGCGGCCTTTCTCGGCTGCCCCGAACTGCTGTGCATCGATCGCACGCGTCAGGTGCATGATCACGTCGAAATGCCCGACTTCTTCGGGCTTGGCGCCTTGCCTAGCGAGCCGCGCGGCAGCGGGATCGCCGCTGACCTGAAGCGCCGGCCATCCCGACGGACAACGCTCGACGAACTAATTGAAAACTTCACGTTCCTGGCATCCCCAGATCAACTTGCGACACTGAGGACGCTGTTGGCGACGGCAGCAGCACGCCTTGGCGAACCTTCCGCGAGCGCGCATCTGGGCAACCCGGAATTCATGGTTCGGTACGCACTGAACCTCTCGGATGCCGCAAATTGGCAAGAAGTCGAAGTGACGTTCAAGGACGGATCATCCGCGACTGCGCGCAAGTATCTGTCGCCAACGGCAGAGCAGACCCATCTACAAGCTTTGCGAGACGCCGCCACTGGGCGAGAGTCAGACTTCGCCACGCGGTCTGCGCTGACCCTTGCGGTCGACGACCCAGCCCGGTTGCTACCAGAAGGTCGGTCGGCAGTGGTAGCTTGGGCGCGGCGTTCTGCGACGGCTACGGCTACGCCAGACGTCGAATCCGAGGACGACGGCGGAGAGCGGCGCATGCAAGAGGAAGCGGTTGTGACGGCCGCGATGATCGTCATGCGGGACGGCGATGACGCCTTGCGCGCCGAGCACGGAGAATGGGCGCGATCTCAACTGGAAAAGACGTTTGCAGCTCTCGACGACGATCCTGTGCGTCAGATTCGAGAGGGCCTGCGCTTCAATCCGACCGCAATCGCCTATGCCGGGTTGATCCACGCCTTGCGACATTGGTCAACGCCGGAAGACGTGGGGTCGCTTCTTGAGGTAGCGGCAAAGGGCAACCATGCTGCCGCGCACGGCTTTGGGACGTCCGCTATAGTCCTAGCGCACGTCGATAGTCGCCTACCGAGAGCTGTGCTCCGGTGCGCATTCAGCGCGAGTGTAGTGGTGAACCGAGCTTGGGATGCGTCGCAGGAGGAGGTCGACGCTCGTAAAGCGCGCAGTCATGAACGGGCAAAGGCTGCCGTTGCCGCTGAGATGGCATGGCTTGGCGGCGAAGGCTCGGAGCCAACGTGGCCGACATTTCCGGTAGCGCAAGCTCGGCCGAGAAGGCGACTCCGCGTATCTGGAACCCGGATTGCTACACCAGAACCACCAGAAGCGCCGGCGCCTTCGCCAACAGAGCATGTAAATCATCAGGCTGCGGCTCTGTGGTTGCGTCAAGTGCACCCGCTTTTTTACGATGACACGTGCCCTTGGCTCAGCGAGATCGTGAAAGCCTACATGCCTTGGACAGCCCTCGCGAATGGAGCGACCCTAGACGACGGAGACGAAACGGACCATCCGCCATCTGAGTGGAACCATGCGTTCTTTGCGGCGGTTGCGCGCTGCGTTGTCGGTCTGTCAACGCCAGAGGCCACTGAACTGGCCTTGCAGCACATCGTTGCGCTTCCAGACCGGAATTTCTACGACGTGCTCGTCGATTTCTTGCGCAGCATCGACGCGATGTACTTCGAGGGCGATAACATTCCGACGCAGGTGGCCGTAGACATTCGGAGCGCACTCGCCGACCACATGCTGACCACGCGTGGATGGGAGCTTCTCAGCGGAAGTAGGAACTTGTCCATCGAGATGCACATTGGACCGGCAATCGCCATCTTGTTCTTTAACGACCACATGTACGGGCAGGGGTCGAAGTGCTACCTGTTTGAAAAGGCCGTGGAGCGAGTCGATCCGTTTCTCCCTGTTCTGGGTAAACTGGTCAGCAAAGGGCCGTCACCCTTCGTCGCGCTGGTACTGCTCAATCTGCTTGAGGTTGCGCCACGAGCCGAGCAACTGGATGTACTCGTCGAGGCCGGAGGCGCATGGATCGAGGCCTATCCTGATTTCCGACAACTATGGATCGACCACGGTGTGGGCCGCCGTTGGTGCTTGTTAATGGAGGCCATCCGGGCACGCAGCCCGACCAGCTTCAGCAACAGCGTGCCGCTGAGGCCTGCCATCGACAACCTTGTCGCATCGCTCGTTGCGCTCGGCGTGCCTGAGGCCACGCGGCTCGAGGAGGAGCTTGGCAAGCTTTGAGCTACGAACGGCCTATCGGCCTGCTCTTGACTACTTTTCGCCATACAGCAGTGCTCCAATGCCTCGGCTGTTGAGCGTAGGATCGTCAGGTCCCGGTGTGTCGGCATCAGCTAATGCGACACCGACGTTGACCACTTCAGATCGCTTCAAGGACGGCAACGAGTAGCAAAGCCGCCTCTGGTTTCTCGTGATCGACCGGCAGCAACCGCTGCATCTGCACCAACCATCAAAATCGCTGCCGCCATCATTCTTGATGGTCTGTGGTTGCAGACACTCAAACTCGTGGAGTGCATGTCGGGCAAGACCAAAACCGACCACTGAATGCTGCGGAGGCCCCCAGCCGGTATGCCTAACGCCTGGCTGGATGGGCGCGCGGAGACAAGACGATCCGTTCGCCGCGCGCGGTCATGTCGTCAATGAATCCGTCCGGTTGCGGGTTGTTGAGCGCCCGGCTGGGAGCATCAGCTTCTTCAATCAGGCGCGCGAGTCGCTCCGCTATGGCGATTGCTTGGTTAACCGGCCACCATGCCGATAAGCCTTGAACCATCAGGCCCCGATGGATGCCATCAGCGCCGAAGTCAAAGAGGAACTTGGCCATGACGTGCAGCGCCTTGTCGCTGCTGGCCAAGAGGTATCGCCTGTCCTTCCCATCCTCCTCGCTCACCTTCTTGATGAAGTCGCTCATGTGTGTGATGTCCCATGCGGCGTTCTTCACCCCTTCCAGCGCGCGATGGCGGTCCGGTGAGTTCAGGCGTTTGAGCAGGCCTGCCCGTGGAGGGGAGTTCGGCGCAAAGTAGATGCACGCGAGCATTGCGGCCGGACCGGCGACGATGAAGTCGTCATGCATCCAATCCAGCAGTGCGAGCATGCGTTGGAGGTTGGTGAGCGTAGAAAGCTCCAATTCCGCGATCTTCAACGCGACGATATAGTTTCGACGCCAGCGCCGAAGCGGGAAAGCAAGGTCATGAGTGTCGAAGCGTGGAACTGATGCAGGCGGTGGAACTCGGTCTATTCTTCCCACCGAGTAGTCGAACCAAGTGAACGCATCCCCGTTGTCGCCAATGCGGAACCATGCCAACTCTTCATTGGCTTTGATGTTGCCTTGTTTGTGCGCTAGCTCGTGGAAGGCCAAAGATGGCTCGACCAAAATATCCAGAAAGTGGCAGAAGGTCTTGATGGTCGCCACCAGCCGCAGATCGTCCGTGGAGGGCTTGCCCATGGCAATTTGGGCGAATCGCGAGGCGATGTTTCGATCAGGCAGTAAGATGGTGGACTGGCCCTGGAAGGAGTGCGAGTAAAGGAATCCGTTGGGGTGGCAGAGTCCAACAGCGGGCGCACCATAGCCTGGAGTGAAGACGCCAGCCTCCTCCAGCACTCGGGCGAGCGCCATAAGCTCTGGATACGGAAAGCCAGGGGGCAGGAAGAGGGCTCCTTCGATGTCTTCCATTTCACCCTGGCCGCTTTGGCCACTAGGCCCATGCTGGCTCATATGGACCAGCCAAGATCCCGGATCGCCAAGCCCACGGCTTCGAGGGCGAATTCGTCATCGCCGCTCTCGGGAGGCCGCAGCCCGCGCGCTTGCTGTTCATTAGGCTTGCCTCTTGCATGCAGCCTTGCAACGATCTGGGCAGCGTTCGCCACGCAGGACATTTCATGAGCTTCCATGCGCTTGGCAAGGGGGCCCAAGTCGAGGGCAAGGGCCCCCTCGTTTTCGCTCCTCGTTTGGACCAGCCATCGCGACAGCAGGACGGTCAGCGCCGCCCGGCAATGGTCCACGACAGATGTGGGAGCCTCGCGGAAAGCCGAATTCATCACCCGCTCGATGGCATCCGCCACCGCGGGCCGATGCTCTGGCGCAACCTGTGCATAGTTCACCGCTGGGATGATACCGAAGGCCGAGAGGGAGTTGAGCGTCACCATCACCGATCCATTGGCCAGGGCCTCTGTCTGGGTAATGCGCCACGCGGAGGCAGCCCGAGCATCCCCCAGGGCCATCGTCATGCCTTGGCCCTGATTCGGCAGGTTTAAAAGCGGATGGCACGCCGTGAAGGTGTAGAGGGTCTTCGTCACTCGGCCCCCTGCGCCCACTTGCCTCATCATGGGATCTTCGTAGGCATGCGGGCCGACCCTCTGCTGGTTGGGCTGCACCTGGCCAGGTTGCGGCTCGTAAAGGCGCCCGCGACGGGTTCGAGTCACGGGATCGAACGAGTCCTCTCGGAAGAGCCAGCAAAGAGGGTCTACGGACAATCCGCGGGGAAGGTTCTGCCAGTCGCTATCGGCCTCGATCAGTTTGGTTTGGGTGACGCTTGGCGTTGGCATGGATGGAATGTCGGCTGCGCCCATTCCCTCATAAAAAGGCCGGTGTTGTTGCAGATTCCCAGATGCATGGGGCGCTCTTCCAGTCAGCCCATTGATCGTCTCGGCCGGAGCGTTGTCGTGGCTGTCGCCACGGCTGCCCACCGAGGGATCTATCCCAGCTTGGCGACAGGCGTTCGGTGTAGAGAATGGGAACGTATTGCGCGCGCCCTGTCTGAGTGGTGAATCATTGCACCCTTGGTGGCGCGAACCAATGAGCTTAGTTACACATTACATGATGCTGAGCCATGTCGTCCTTGACGACGCAACACATTGCCTAGCCAGACGATAGGCTAAGTCTCTTTTGGTCCCAGCCGGGTGAGAAATTCTTTGATCACAAGCGCGTCCCGGGACATTATGGTTGTTCTCAATGAGTTTGAGGTCCGTTGCCCACGCCACTAACACGGCTTTACATTTGTGGTCTTCTGCGCAACGCCACAATTTAAAGACAGACGTCGCGTCGGCATCGAGAGTAATGGATGGTGTGCTTCTTTTTGACGACGAACCTGCTGATCAGTGCCCAAATTGTCACGGTGCGCGAGGCGTGACGCGCGCGCATGGCGCCTTCTGGCGATGTGCCGTTCCATCCGGTATACTTCTAGGCTCTGTGTATACGGATAAGTATTTCTAAGAAAACAGGACAGACTCATGAAAGCAAGCAAACCTCGGACACTGTATGACAAGATTTGGGACTCTCATGTCCTGCACAATTTTTCCGACGGCACTGCTCTGCTGTACATCGACCAACACTTGGTGCATGAGGTGACCACTCCTCAACCCTTCGATGGGCTTCGCAGCGAGGGGCGCCGAGTTCGTCGGCTTGATGCCACTCTAGGGGTTGCTGACCACGATATTCCCACCACGCCCGGCCGCTCGGATAATGTCGAAGACCCGGAGGCCAAACTTCAGCTGTCCTTGATGCGCAAGAATACCAAGGAGTTTGGCGTTACCTATTTTGGGTTTGAAGATCCCCGTCAGGGGATCGTGCACGTCGTCGGTCCAGAGCAGGGCCTGACCCATCCAGGCATGACCATTGTTTGTGGTGACAGTCACACTTCTACCCACGGAGCCTTTGGTGCGTATGCTGTAGGTATCGGAACATCCGAAGTGGAACATGTACTGGCCACGCAAACACTGATCCAGAAACGCTCCAAGAACATGCGCATTACATGTAACGGTGAACTACGCGAGGGAGCAACGGCCAAGGATCTGGTGCTCGCGATCATCGGGCAGATCGGAACCGCTGGAGCTACCGGTCATGTGATCGAGTTTGCCGGTTCGGCCGTACGTGCGCTGTCGATGGAGGGGCGCATGACCATGTCCAATATGGCGATCGAAGCGGGAGCCCGCGCTGGCCTGATCGCTCCAGATGAAATCACGATCGAATACATCAAAGGTCGTCCCGGTGCTCCCAAGGATCAGTATTGGGATCAGGCTGTGGCATATTGGAAGTCGTTGCCGTCCGATCGCGATGCTGAGTATGACACCGAAGTTGAGATTGATGCCAACCTCGTGGCTCCTATGGTGACCTGGGGTACTAGTCCTCAAGATGTTGTGCAGGTGACCGACTTGGTGCCCGATCCGGCTGACGCCAAGGACGATGCAGCGCGCCAGGCAGCTATTGCTGCCCTGGAGTACATGGGGTTGCGTGCTGGGCAGAAGATCTCTGACATCAAACTGGACAAGGTGTTCATTGGTTCTTGTACCAATAGTCGTATTGAAGATCTGCGCGAAGTGGCCAAGGTGGTCAGTGGACACCGAGTTGCTCCCCACGTGCAGGCACTTGTGGTTCCTGGTTCGGGCCTAGTCAAGCGTCAAGCGGAGGATGAAGGCATCGCCAAGATCCTGATTGATGCGGGCTTCGAGTGGCGTGAGGCTGGTTGCTCAATGTGCATCGCCATGAACCCTGACCGCCTTAAGCCCGAAGAGCGCTGCGCCTCCACTTCCAACCGGAATTTCGTTGGTCGTCAAGGTCCTCGTGGCCGTACTCATCTGGTGAGCCCCGCAATGGCTGGCGCGGCAGCGATCGCTGGACATTTCGTAGATATTCGCAACTGGAAATAAGCAAGTGGAAAAGTTCACCACCATCAAGGGCTACGCAGCTCCTATGCCCATCGCAAACATCAACACGGACATGATCACCCCGAAGTACATGCTCAAGTGGGTGACTAAAATTGGTCTGAGTTGGGGCCTTTTTCGGGAGTATCGGATACGTGATGACGGTACAGAGAACCCTGACTTCATCTTGAATCAAGAGCCATGGCGAAAGGCAAAACTGATCGTTGCTTTAGAGAACTTCGGCTGCGGTTCCTCCAGAGAGCATGCTCCTTGGGCACTCTACGACTTCGGTATCCGTAGCATCATCGCTTCGTCCTTCGCCGATATTTTTTATAACAACTGCTTTAAGAACGGCTTGCTGCCGGTTCCACTCAAACCAGAAGAAGTAAACCAAGTCATGTCCGAGGCCAAAGCTGGCCGTCAGGTTATCGTTGACCTGCCGACACAGACTGTAACTTTGGAGGATGGTCGTAGCTTCAGCTTCGAGGTCACCGAGTTTCGTAAGTATTGCCTGTTGAATGGCCTAGATGACATTGGCATCACCTTGGAGCAAGCAGAAAAGATCAACCAGTTCGAACAGGCGCAGCAAGTACTACAGCCTTGGCTGTATAACCGCGCCTCGCTGACCTAAGCAAGATCAGCACAAGCGCGATAAGAGGCGTAGCTGCGCCGCAGCCACACCAGCGGCGCAGTGCTTCAGCGCTCTTAGAGTTGATGAACGTTCAGTGAAGAGAGCAGCCGAGCCAGAGTCTCTGTCCAGGAGTCACGGTGTGTGCTGTGAATCTCTCGGGCAAGGCCTGGCCGCTTTTGGCGTATCGCGTCGACCAGAGCTCCGTGGTGCTTGACCGAGTTAACTGGCTTCTCACGTATACGTAAAGCAAACAGTCGCACGCGATGCGACTGGGCAAACATGAGCTTGGCTGCCCGCGCCAAGCGCTGATTGCCGCACAGATCAACCAAACGAGTGTGGAACAACTCGTCGGCATCAGCCCAAGCCTCCAAGTCATCTCGTTTCAGCGCCGCGTCCATGTGGTCGACACATTCTTGCAGCGCTAGCACTTCCTGCTCGTTGGGGTCTTTTTCAGCCAGTAGCTCAGCTGCAACTGTTTCTAAAGGCGACAGGATCTGGTAGATCTCCCGAATGTCTTGCGCGGTGATTGGCGTGATACGGTACCCGTGCCTACGTACTGACTGAACCAAACCTTCGGCCTCAAGCCGCGCAAGCGCAGCACGGGCAGGCGTACGGCTGACATTGAGCTCAGATGCCACGTCCTCCTCAAGCAATTGACTGCCGCCGGGGAGCTGGTTATTCATGATTTTGTGCCGCATCGACTCGTATACAACGTCGCTGGCAGTTAACTTAAACACATCAGGGTTGTTTTTCATTCCTAATTTTAGCTTTTGCTTGAAATACATGTGCGTATCTTTCTGTGTATACTTAGCGGAACTCGTAAAAATGATTACCTATGTATACATCTGCATTCATTGCGTTCACTGGCCGCATCCTGTTTCTCTGTAACGATCCTGCGCTTATCACCCGGCAACTGGAGGGGGAGAGCCTGAGCCGCGAGCAGGTGGGGGTATTGCGAGACAACATTTCTACTGACGAGATCACGCCAACCACAGTTATGACGGTGTACGACGACCGTCTGGGTGACTTCCCTTACGTTGGCTACCAAGCTGGTAACGCAACACCAATAGGAAAGGGGGCGATCCGGAAGTCTGGCATTTCGGTGGTTGTAGGTGGCAAGCGCTACGGCAAGGGTTCATCCCGCGAAAACAGTCCGATGGCTGAACTGAGTGCGGGAATCCGATTGGTGATCGCCGAGAGCTTCGAGCGCATCTACCGCCAGAACGCGCACAACGTAGGGTTGCTCACTTCTACCGACTTGGGCCTGGTAGATCGCATCCAGCGGGGCGAGACGATTCCGTTGACGGAATTCACGGAGGGCCACGATGAGCTTACGCAGCACATCATTCGGGCGGGAGGGCTGCTCGCATTCTCAAAAGAGCACCTTCAAGGAGATGCGGTGCGTCCAACACCAGTGGAAACAGATCGGCCTCGCAGTCTCGCTCAAAAGATCATCGACCGAAACCTTGTGCGTGCACCCTGGCTTTCATCTGATGCGTTGCCGCCGAAGGTGGGGGATGGCATTTTCCTGAAGGTGGACTGGCGCTTCTCGCACGAGTACTTCACCGGAATGGCGGCACACCTGATGCACGGGACCTTCGGTAAACCAGCGTTGCTTCACGAGCCTTCCACTATTGTTGCATTCCAAGACCATCTGACTTATGTGACGCGCAGCCCGGTGCACCAGAAGATGGGTCTTATTGATGGCGTGCGCAGATTGGCCGACGGTCACTACGATTTCGTAAAAGGCTATGGCGTCAAAGGCCATGGTGCAGTGCCGGGCACTCTGGGGTCAGAGGGCATTTGCCACGCGATGATGGCCGAGCGATATGTGCTGCCGGGACAGGTTGCAGTCGGTACGGACTCTCATACACCGCACTCTGGTTCACTTGGCGCACTTTGCTTTGGTGCGGGCGCAACCGACATGGCAAATGCCTGGATGACGGGTCTTGTTCGGTGCAAATATCCTAGTGTGTGCCGTGTTGAACTTCGTGGCGCGTTGCAGCCGGGAGTGCATGCCAAAGATGTCGTGCTTGAGATCCTGAAATCACCATACATTGTCGAGGGCAGCGGTATCGGCATGGTGTTTGAATACACCGGCCCAGTGGTTGAACAGATGTCTGTCGATGACCGCGCCACGCTTACAAACATGGTGGCCGAGTTAGGTGGTTTCACTGGAATCGTTGCTCCAGACAAACAGACGGTCAAGTTCCTCAGCGAACGCCGTGGTGTTGACTTCCAGATTGAGCCCTGGATGAAGAGCGATCCAGACGCGGCGTATGAAATGTCAATGTCCATCGACTGCTCTTCGATTGAACCTATGTTCGCAGCGCCAGGGGACCCAGGAAATGGGGTTCCATTCAGCAAAATCAATCGCAGAGTTCTCGTAGACATTGCCTACGGGGGGTCTTGCACCGCTGGAAAGCGGTCCGACTTTGATGAATACCTGAAGGTCTTTTCTTGGGGAATCCAGCACGGACTGAAGGTGCCTGAACGAGTGTCTCTCTACTTGCAGTTCGGCACCCAGGACGTGAAGCGCTACTGCGAGGAAAGGAACATGCTTCCCGTGTTTAAGCAAGCAGGTGCAGAGATGTTGATGCCCGGGTGTGGGGCGTGTGCTAACTGCGGACCTGGATCTTCAACGTCAGCCGATCAGGTAACGGTGAGTGCAATCAATCGCAACTTCCCGGGGCGATCAGGACCAGGAAAGGTCTGGCTCGCGAGTCCGGCAAGCGTAGCCGCCAGCGCACTTGCAGGTGAGTTGATCACCTTCGCGGAATTGAAGAGCCGTGTCGAACAGGGAGTGTTGGCTACGACCCACTGATTAAAAAGAGAAGAGAGTGCATTCTAGGCTGGGAGGCCTAGCAATTGCGCTTTAGCACGAAGGTAAGAAAAAAACAATAGCAGCCGAAGAGGAAACGGATGAGCAATTTTACTATCACTTCACCTGACTTCAAAGAACAGGAAGCTCTGAATAAAGCGCACGAATTCAATGGCTTTGACGGGGACGGAAAAAACCGCTCACCCGCTCTCCAGTGGCAGGGCCAGCCAGAAAACGCACAGAGCTTTGCTCTTACTGTGTATGACCCGGACGCTCCTACCGGTAGCGGATTTTGGCACTGGGTACTGTACGACATTCCTCCAAACATCACACAACTCGAACAGGGTGCGGGCTCGGTCGATAGAGCCGAACTACCGGGCATAGGTATGCAAGCGCTGAACGATTTCGGTGCAGTTGGATTCGGTGGGCCGTGTCCACCTAAGGGCGCGCTGCCACACCGCTACATCTTCACTTTGCACGCCCTGAGCATCCCTTCATTGGGCTTGCCTGCCAGCGGAGTGACCAATGCAGTTGTGCGCTTCATGATCCATAAATATTCCCTCGCGACAACGACGCTTACCGGCTTGTACCAGCGACCGTAAGGGGGCATCTTGGATAAATTGAAAGAACGGCTGCGAGGCCGTAAGGGCGGAGCCATGCTTGTCGTCGGCGCAATCATCTGCGCCGCTGTAGTCACGTTGATCTATCGCGAGACGCGTCAGATCACCACACAGGCATTCATCAACGCGCCGATTGTTACTGTGCGAGCACCCATCCCAGGTCGCACAAATCTCGCCTCAGGACTGCAAGTAGGTCGGCGGATCGTAAAGGGAGAAAGTCTCGGAACCGTTGTTGCTGACACCGAAAATCCGCGGATATCTGAGCTGGCGAGCCGCATCGCAGAATTGATCGCGCAACGGACTAACCGTCAGTCCGAGTTGGAAGCAATTGATGCACAGATCATCTATCGCCGGAGAGAGTTGGCAGGACAAAACCATCGTGCGGGAGTTCAGCAGGTCGTTGATGTGCAGGGCGCACGAGCCAACTTGGCATTGGCTGTCGCAGATCTGGAGCGGACCAATGCGGTAGTCAACGAGTCAAAACGCCGAGTTGAACGATCAGACGCACTGCGCGCCGAAGGGTTCATCAGTCCAGCGGCTTTCGACAACACAAAAGCAGAAGAAGCCAAGGCTCGCGCTGAACAGCGTGCATCAAAGGAAGCTGTGCAGCGGGCAGAAATCGCTCTCGGTGCAGCGCAGCAGGGACTGCAAATCGATGGTCCACGCGGCCTTCCATATGCGGTGACGCGTGGTCAAGAGCTCGCTCAGTCGATTACCGACTTGGCCGCTCGCAAGACGCAGTTGGCAATGCAGATCGTAGCAGCGAGTTCGGAAATCGCTGTGATGCAACAAGAGCTGGAAAAACAAAGTCAGGCCGTACTGACATCGCCCGTGCAAGGTGCTGTTTGGAACATCGATGCGAATAGCGGTGACGCAGTAGCACGTCAAGGGGCAGTGTTGCAGTTGGTGAATTGCGAAGAACGCTGGGTGGAAGCTTTCTTCAGCGAGAAGGACGAAGTACGAATGGCTGTTGGTACGCGCGTCAAGGTGCGCGCGTACTACGGGGGTCGCAATGAGTGGGATGGCGTAGTGGCCACCGTCCGTTACGGCACGGGGCGCGTAACTGTGGGCCAGTACGTCGTTGACCCCCCGCCTGAAGTCATGCGCCGACAGCTGCCGGTTCGCGTTGCCACCGCACGTATCAAAGTGGATTGGGGCAATGACGACAACGGGGCACCGCTCTGCAGTGTAGGCCAAAGCGTGGAGATCCTACCTGGCAAAAGTAGCAAGACCACGCCCTGAGCTGCTTGCAAAAAAATCCCTGATGTGTAGCTTCAAAACAATCGCTCACAAGCGAATTAAAGCCAGGCAACTTGGCATCGCCGTATGAGCGTATTCGTCTGTCTCTTTGTTGCTGCCTCAAATTTGTTCCAAATCCGTGCCCAAGGCTTGGCCTTGAACGACAAGAAGCATTGCGATTCGATAAACCTAGACGTCAATCGGATCGCTCCGCATTCTGGCCCAGATGGGGCTAGAAATTTTCTTCAACCCGAGGGAGTAATAAAACCATGCAACCATTCTTAAATATTGGCGATCGCGACAGAGAGACCCTAGTCTCCATTTTTCTAAAACTATCCACAAACCCGTATCGCAATCATGTTGCGTTCAAGGAGGAGATTGTTGATCTTATAAAAAAAAATGCCATTCCAGATGCATTGACACGCGCTTGTGAGCAGATTCGGGTGGCCCGAACCACAGATGGCGAGGCAGCATACCTGTTGCGGAACTGTCCACTCGATCCTGAGATCCCAGTTTTTGACCAAGATGATCCAGTCAATGATAAGTATCTCAAAAAAACGACCTTCGTCTCTGAAGGTTTTCTCGCTCTTTTCGCCGAACTGACAGCTACACCACTCTTGGCGTACTCAACCCGAAATAACGGTGATTTTTTTCACGACGTGTATGCGCATAACCGGTATAGCAATACACAGACCCAAAAGACTGATGGCGAGCTCTACTACCACAACGATCGCACGGCTCACCCGGTTCGGGCGGACTATTTGGCCCTCTTGGGGATGCGATCTGATCCTGGAAATTTGATCTATACGGGGTATGTCGATGGCCGGGATATCTTACGTTTCCTAACCCCCCAAAACCAGGCACTTCTTCGTCAACCGCTTTTCCACACGCCCTACGACGAGTACTCGCGCGACTCGAACAACCTGCAGGTCATGTCAAAGCCCCATGCCGTTCTTGAGGAAACACACTGCTTCCGTTACTACGACACGCGAACCAAACCATTGCCCGACGCACCACTTGAAGCATGGGATGCCGTCCTTGCTCTCAAGGACGCGCTGGTGCGCGCTGACAAAGATCGGGTACGCATTGGAGTGGGCGATCTGTTTTCTTTCCCCAACCAAGCCGGACTACATAACCGCGACATCGTGGAACTGAGCGACCCAGCACAAGCACGCTTGCGTTGGCTCCTCAAGACCTATAGCTTCCGAAGTCCTGCTCACATGCGGCGTTTCCAAGAGGCTTTCACGACAGGCGTGGACGGGTTCGTGTACGACCACGTCGAATCCGCGTTTGCTGCCTGAACTTCAACCAAAACCAACTAAGCGAATAGAACTATGACCACTGGGATGATACTGGCGAATACCACCTACGATCCGGCGAACGCCGCACGAAGCTTAAGGGCGGGAGGTGTCGCCTTACTACCCACCGACACGAACTACGCGCTTGGTTGCTTACCGCAGGCTGAAGCTGTGTGCGCGCGACTCTATGCAATCAAACAGCGACCGGCAGATAAGCCACTAACGCTGTTTGTGCGTAACGCCGCCGAGGGGCGCTCCTACGCTGACCTTTCGCCTGAGGAGGAGGAAGTATTCAACGACCTGGCCGGACGCTTCTGGCCAGGTCCGTTAAACATGATCGTACGCGCAGGAGCACACGCGCCCAAACACCAATACTTTGATGCAGAAACCATTTCTCTGGTTTGCAATCGTAATAGAGCGTTGATGAATCTTCTTGATGCTGTGAATGGACCGCTAGCGCTGACTTCTGCAAATATCTCTGGCACAAACGTCGATGGTCTGGTGTCTGCGGAACTTGCTTCAGAGTTGTTTGGCAACAAGATCGACGTGTTTGTTCCAACGTTGGATTCCGCGACTGATACCACTCAGTCAAGCACGATCGTGTCGCTCGTTGGTGGCAGTTTGCGGATTGTCCGACAGGGTGACCTGTGGGTGCATGGTGCGGTCGAACCCAAGTAGCCGCTATATAGGCCATGAACCGCAATATCCGCCTCTTTATGGCCTATCGGGTGGTGTCGCGCCTGTACTTCCACTTGCCAGTACTCTTCTTGTTGTTCTGGTCTCTTCGTGCGGAGTACAGCACCGTGACGCTTCTGTTGGCTACCTACAGTGGAGCATCAACAATTGCCTCAGACCTCGCGCCGCGTCTGAGTCGCATCTTGTCGGCGATGAGCTTGGTGTTGCTGGGCGAAGGTATGAAATCAATCGGACTGGCACTGCTGGTGATTGGCACTTTGCCAGGGCAAGTATCGATACCTGTTCTTTTGATTGCTCAACTGATTGGCGGCACTGGTTTTGCACTTGCGCTCGCGGCCGATGGTGGGCTTTTGCGCGTGGTTGCTCCAGGAGCTGATGCTAAGACTTTAGGTCAAATTCAAGGCCGAACACAGAGCATGATGTTCATCGCCACGCTGGTGGCCGGCTTCGTCGGTGGTGTGCTGTTCGACCACGAAATGCACTGGGCTCTTTACGCCGGTATCGGCGCGTCAGTGATGTCCATGATGGTGGTTCTTTGCGTTGCCGAACCCCCACTGCAACCCGTCGCAGTGTCGCTGGTGGCAGGAGCTGCGCAACAGTCTACCGCACCGATTCATTTCAAGTTGTCACGGAATCAGACCACTTGGGTTGGCTTCTACGCAATCACACGCGGATTCGCTTTGGCTCCCTTCATCGGCTTGTTGCCGCTGCACTTCGCGCTGCAGAACGTTGACCCTTACCTGTTTGGAATCGTGCTCGGTCTATTCACCCTCGGAGGTTTCCTGGTTGCACTGTGGGGCGCTCCGGTAATCTCTTGGCTCGGGCCGCAGGGGGGGGTGTGGCTAACCTTTGGTGGCATCACGGGATCTCTAGCAATTTTTGCTGTCTCGGACATGCTTGAGCACTGGGGAATCGACATTTTCTCAAGCTCGTTGTTTGCAATCTCGCTGTTGGGTATCGCAGCTGGGTCCATTCGCTCGGTGGTGACAACTCGAATGGACCTGCAAAGCTTGACCTTGCCTCAACGCATCATGATTTTCGCTCGTATGGAGCGCTTGTTTGGATACCTGAGCGCGTTCCTCTTGATTTGTTTCGGTGAACTTGTTGAGCGCTTCTCTATTACCGGGGCCTTCGTTTTCACAGTAATGGCGCTGCTGGTAACGGTGACGGCGAGTACAGTATGGCTGGCACTGACTGCATCCGATGTGCAGTAGGATCCTAAAACGCAGGACTGATACGATGTAATAGCTGTCAACGGTTTGCCAGAGCCACATTGAAGTGGACCCCGAATTTGGGACATGTGTTTAAGTGGGACACTGTCTAAAGAAACGGGTTACCAATGACTGAGTCAAAAAGCGCAGAGTTCATCCGCCGGAGTTCAAGGCCGAGGTGGGGCTGGAGACGCTCGGTGGGATGAAGACCATCAACCAAATCGCCCAAGAGCACGGCGTCCATCCAATTCAGGTCGGCCAATGGAAGCGAGAGATCCAAGCCCAGGCCAAAAGTCTGTTATGAACAACGAACAACTCAAAAAAGCATTTTCTGAAGTACTGCAAAAGCATGCTGTTGACTCCAAGATGGTCCTTGAAAACCACGAGGATTTTTGGGCTGAAAAGCTCGATCCAGCCAAGAAAAA
>JACCDU011028306.1_pt1 | contig 32780 bp, 50 predicted proteins | sample 7446081 | NCBI WGS metagenome assembly JACCDU01 (sample SAMN15323447, study PRJNA562643) | freshwater metagenome | isolation source: river surface water | place: USA:Blue River Watershed | collected 2017-08-17
AAGAAGCGTGGGATAATCTTGTTAAAGAATTTGGTCCAGATGCCAAGCAATTAGAGTGGCCAAGTGCTCGCGAATGCGCAGAAAAGGCCATTGCTGCAATGCAACTCGAGGCCGACAAACTTATGCAACATGAAAGTGTTCGGCAAGCCTACGAGCATTTCCAACTAATGTGCAAGCTAACTAAGGACTCTGGGAGTGACCCCAAGTATTAGGCGTTTAGGGTACTACACATGCAATACAAAGGAGTTTGAATCCAAAATTCAAGCTCTCATGTATGCTGAACTAGCAAAGAAGCCAGTTGAATGGGTATTTAACAATGACGTCTTTGATAACTACCAATGGCAAAACGAACCAGTGGGTACGCTGGATATGCAATACGATGCCCGAGCACGTAACATTAGGGAATCGTACGATTACGTTATACTAAGTTATAGCGGCGGTGCAGACAGTAATAATATCCTTGAGAGTTTTATTCGGCAAGGGCTGCATATTGACGAAATTGTAACTAACTGGTCACAGAACATTCCTGCTGAGTTCCTAACAGCATCACGTGAAACAAAAAACAATAATGCTGAGTTTGAATTTCATACTAAAGGACGTCTACAGTACATAGCCAGCAAGTTGCCATCTACAAAAATCACAGTACTAGAAACGTCAAACATTATTCGCCAGTCGTTCTTAGATGCAGGCGATGCTAGTTGGGTTAAAAGTAAAAAAGAAATTCTCAGCGCCGGGACAACCAACCTGTATAATTACACACAGTTTAGCGAAATTAGAAAACAATTTGACAGAGGTCGTAGAATTGCATTAGTGCTTGGAACCGACAAGCCTCGTCTACAAATCGTAGATAACAAATTTTACATGTACTTTGTTGACACTATTGCAAACATAGCGTCAGTTCAAGATCACGTGGGAGAATATCCAAATGCGGAGCCTGTATTCTTCTACTGGGATCCATCTTGTTGCGACTTATTATGCAAGCAGGCTCACGTGGTGTTGCATTACTTAAAAAGTAATCGCAATTTGCAATATGCTTGGAAAATTTCAGATCATAAAATTGATCGGCAAGTTAGGGAAGAGATTTTAAAACAGGTGATTTACACAAACTGGAACAGCAATTGGTTTCAAGTGAATAAGTCTGTGGGCGGGTGGGACAATGATCTGGATCAATGGTTTACTAAAGGCCTTGTTGGCACAAAGGAACACTCTATTTGGCTTGAGGGGATAGAGTATGTATCTAATAGACTGAGCACATTTTTAGTGCAAAACGGTGATACGCTTGCACTAAAAATGTTTTCAAGTAAGATGTATTATGTTGGAGATATCGATTAAATCTCCTTGTAGATTTTTAGAATTTCACTAACAGCTGGATGTCTCATGATATCCTTGCCTGTGAACTCCACTCCGCTGACATACTTACAAGTTGCAGTGTAGCCATCAACTAAACGTTTAAAGTCTAGTAAGCCGTTATCTGCTTCTTTACGGTCAGCTTGGCGTGTATCTCCTGTAACAATAATCTTGGAACCGTCACCGAGGCGTGTAAGCAGCATCTTCATCTGCGATGGTGTCGCGTTTTGCATTTCGTCTGCAATAATCCACGAGTTTTTAAAGGTACGTCCTCTCATATATGCTAGTGGAGAGATCTCAATTTCTTTGTCTTCTAGCATACGTGTGACATCAGACGGTCTATAATATTCTTCAATGTAGTCAATTATAGGACGAGTCCATGGTGCCATTTTAGCGTTAAGGTCGCCCGGAAGGAATCCGTGCTGTTCATCGTCTACGCCGACAGCTGGTCGGGTAATTACGATTTTGGAGCATTCGCCTGCTCTAAATGCTTTTAGTGCTGCAAGTACAGCTAGCATTGTTTTACCAGTTCCTGCTGGGCCAGTGGCGAATACAATTGTTCTGCTGGGGTCTGTTAATAAGTCAAGGTAGGTTTCTTGGCTCAGTGTTTTTGGGGTTAGGTTAATTGGTCGTAAACGCTGTTGTCTGTAGTTGTCGATGTTAATGGTGTTATCGTGGGTTGATTGTGTGACTGGTTGTTGAGCTTGAGCTCGGTTTCTACGCTTGGACAAATGTGACTCCTTGGGGTGCGTGAACTTTTCCATCTTACTGTGGATCAGTAAAACAGTCTGTCCACGAAAATATTTAAGGCCACTTCTTGAATCCAATTAACAGTGTATATAACTTTTTGCAAACGGACTAAGTATTAAGCTGTGACCCACTCAACTACCACAGTTTTAGCGCAACATAACCGCTGTGATGGCATAAATACTTACATTAACGAGTTTACCTATGTCACACAATATCAGAGATGTAATTAATAACACAAAAACACTCACTATGACGGATAGTGCATTGAACACCCTCATGGACTTTGAGCGTGTAATTGATGAATTAGATCTGTATGCTTTTTCTAACTGGAAAAAGGGTGAACTAGTTGAGGGGCCTGTGTATGAAAAGTATTTTGTATCATGTACTTTTATGTGGCCCCACAAATTTATGCCAGACCCCCGAGGTGCCGAGCGTCTATTAGACTACGACTGCGAAGTATTCTATAAGAGAGAAACACTAGAGTACCCAGTAAAAGTAAAAGGTTACGACGACTTTAAGCCGGGCACGAAAGTTCCTAAAAAAGGAACAGCGCCTGTATGGTTGGTTAAGATCGTAATGCCAAAAACTTTAATGCAAGAAATCCACCAAGGTAGTTTAGAACTTGAGTCAGGTTCGATTGACATGGAAGATATTGAGCAAGCATACGAAACTGGACAAGACGATAATATGTACAAAACTGGAACAGCACCTCAAGCTGCCCCGGAACAAGGACTAGGTAATGAACAACCACCAGCAGTTTAATGAAGGTATGGAGCAGGGCGATTTGAAGCGCCTTGTTCACGCAGAAATGCACATAGACGAATACAAGAGCAAACTTGGTCGCGATCAAGACGTTGTAGTGCTTAGTTTCAAAGTGGGTGGGAAAGAACCTGCACAGGATTTAGTGGGCTTTTGTGAAAAAGGGTATCCATGGATCATTGACGCTGATACTAGCAGTGGCGAAATGGAAGACGGCGACTACTTGGTATTTGTTGAAGTTGAGCGCACCAAAGACTTACCGACACAAATTATCGATCTATTAGATGATATGGTTAACCTAACAGAGCAGAGCATGTCGGAATGGAGAATTAGGTATCGTTCTGAGACCAACGATAATCCTGCTACAGTAGAAGCTATTGCGGGACTAGTGCCACTAACACCAGAGTCCTACGAGCAACGTTACGGAAAAGCCGATATTGATAAACTAAAAGCTGCCGCAGGGGTTAAAGTCACAACTAAAGCTCCTAAAAACGAATATACTGAAGCATTACGTAATCTAGCTGGCATTATACGCTAAGTAGCGTACCTTATTTAAACTCCTTTTTGGCTAAATATCTTAGTCAACAGGAGTTTTTCAATGAGTTTTGAACTAACATTAGAACAATTAAAACAAATAGTTCCAGGTAATCCGTATATTGAGCATTGGCACGAAGCCTTATGCGAAATCTTGCCCGATTACGATATTAACACACCTCAGCGTGTAGCAGCATTCCTAGCACAATGCGCCCATGAATCGGGCGGATTTAAGGCTATTAAAGAAAATTTAAACTATCGCCCGGCTACATTAGTCTCGCTATTTAAGAAATACTTTACTTTAGAGCTTGCTACTGAATATTGCGCAAAACCAAATAAACAAGAAGCTATTGCTAATCGAATTTACGCTAACCGTATGGGCAATGGCGATGAAGCTAGCGGCGATGGATACAAGTATTGCGGCCGTGGCCTAATCCAGTTAACTGGTAAAGACAACTACACTCGCTATGCACAGAGTTTAGAAATTAGTGTGGAAGAAGCCAGTGAGCATTTAACTACATTTGAAGGTTGTGTACAAAGTGCTGCATGGTTCTGGGAAGCTAACAACTTAAACCAATGGGCAGACAAGGGCGACATTCTAACACTAACCAAACGCATTAATGGCGGTACCATTGGTTTAGAAGATCGTATCAAACACTACAATCATGCTTGCCACGTACTAGGAGCCTAACATGTGGCTTATACATCTGCTACCCGAAGGTCTTGTAAATTTTGTAGTCAATGCATTGCTATTAATTGGCGTACTAGGCACGTTCTTTAGTTTCTTTGTGATTAACAAGGTACTAAAAATGTTCCCGCAGTTTGCTGGATACTACCGTACTGCACAAATTGCTAGCGTTGCGGTATTGACCCTTGGGGTATATCTTTGGGGCGGATACAGCATGGAGATGGCTTACCAAGACCGTGTGAAGGAACTTGAAGCCAAGTTAGAAAAAGCTAAAGAAGAGTCTGCAAAAGTTAATACTGTAATTGAAACTAAGATTGTTACACAAACTAAAGTCATTAAGGAAAAAGGCGATACACTAATCCAACAAGTTGACAGGCTAGTGCCAGTTGAAAAGGATTGTGCGATTCCCAAAGAAATAATTGACGTACACAACGATGCTGCACGTATGAACAAAGCAATTGAGGAATTGCGACAAGGGGCAAAGAAATGAAACACTTGATAATAGTGTCTGCGTTTTTCTTGAGCGCTTGCTCAACCTTATATCCTGTTAAACAGGATTTCCCAGTTGCACCGCAGGTACTGCTCGAGCGTTGCCCGGACCTATTAGTAATCGACGATGGGAAGAACTCCTTGCGCGATATGCTAAAAACAGTTATTCAAAACTATGCCACTTATTACCAGTGCGCCGAGAAGTCAAAAGGTTGGCAGGACTGGTACAAAGAACAAAAACAAATATACGAAGGAGTAAAGTAAATGGCAGGATTAGTAGATTCAGTGTTGAATATGATCAACAAACAACCAAAAGACCCGGATGCACCTAAGCCGCCGGTAGGTTCACGCAGTGAGCGTGAAGCAAAGATTAAAGACAAAGCCGGTATGGTTATTTCTGTTTTTGCATTGCTGTTAGCAGTTAACGCATGGTACGGCGGCAAACTATCTAGCACAGTGTTAAGCAATACATTAGGTGCAAACAATAAATGGGCACAGTATCAAGCAAAAGCAGGACGTGGGGTTGACTACGAAATTGCAGCAAAAATGACTGCGGACCCGAAACTTAAAGCAGAATTCCGTGCTGAAGCAGATCGCATGGAAGCAGATAAGAAAGCAATTAGTGTCGAAGCTCGCGCAATGGAAGCAGACCGCGAAGTTGCTAAAAAGTCGAGCCCGTGGATTGGATATGCATCAACTGCATACCAATTGGCCATTGTTGTATTATCGGCAAGTATACTTGCTGTTAGCATGGCAATGTTCTGGGGTAGCTTTGTAGTGGCCGGTGTTGGACTATTGCTAAGTCTAAATGGCTTATTCCTTTGGTTCTAAAATAAGGAGAAAACAATGAGTCAAAAAGATTACGATAAATTAAGCGGTAGCGAAAAAAGCAAAGAAGACTGGATGAACAGTAAGTGGCGCCCAATGATGGGTTGGATGTACATGGTAGTGTGTATGTTTGACTTTGTTATTGCACCAATTCTATGGAGTTTGGTACAAGCTATTTACAAAGGTGGTGTTAACGTACAGTGGCAACCATTGACTTTGCAAGGAGCAGGTTTGTTCCATATTGCAATGGGTGCAATCATCGGTGTAAGCGCTTATGGACGCACACAAGAGAAAATGAACGGAGCAAATAATGGGGGACTACAATTACCATCAAATGTCGGTACAACATATGTGCCTCCTGCGGCAATCCAGCCAACTGCATCAGCCGCAAGTTCGCCAGCAGGATCGAGCGGGTTCGGGGGCGGATTCGGAAGTGTATCTGCAACACCTACATCAGCGCCATCTGGATTCGCAGGTGGATTTGGAGGATTCAGCGGATCAACATCATTTGCAACAACAGCAGGTGGGAAAAAGATAATCCCCGATGCTGAGCAACCACTTATCTAAGGAACTAACATGAAACAACTATTACAAATCGTATTCGCAGTATGCGTAGCACTAGGAACACAATATGCTTATGCCGGCGGAGAAAAGAAAGAAGTCTGTACTGACGTTACTGATAAAGCAGGTAAAGTAGTAAAAAACAAAGACGGTAGCACAAAGCAGTCTTGCAAAACTATTACAGTACACAAGAAAGTAGAAGGCACCAAGGTTCCAGAAAAGAAGTAATTAATTTCTTGACCTAAAATCAAAAGTCCTGTATAATTGCGTACAGGACTTTTTTATGAACCCGATTTATGAACTGTTAGATAAACATAGGTATGACCCATGGGACGTACCTTCGCAGTACGAAATCCGAAACAAAATTCTAGCTCTAGAAATTCCTGGGCTAGTTGATGTGCAATTTCTAATAGATGGTTCTCATGTTCGGGTAACACCAGTGTTTGCAACCAAACAAGACTACACTTGGTATCAATTAAAATATGTCAACACACTATGACACGCTAGGGATTTCCAAGTCTGCAACACCGGACGAAATCAAAAAGGCTTATCGTAAGCTCGCAAGCCAGCACCATCCAGACAAAGGCGGAGACACTGCTAAGTTTCAGCAGATCGAAGAAGCTTACCGCATACTCAGTGATCCTTCCCAACGACAAAATTACGATAGAGGTGTCGACCAACCCTTCAACTTTCAGGATTTTGGGAACAATGTCCCTCCTGGGAACAATGTCCCTCCTGAAATGCAGGATATTTTTAGCCAATTTGGGTTCCACTTTGGGCACATGGGTCAACGTCAACAGCGCAGAAATAGAGATCTGCGTATAGAACTTCCGCTGGATCTAGTAGACACACTAAGTACACAAAAGCGAACAGTTAGTATTCAAACATCAAACGGTACTCGTCAAGCAGTTGAAATTGATATTCCCCGAGGAATCGCTAGCGGAAACGTTATTAAGTATCCGGAACTAGGCGACAACTTGTTTGCCACACTGCAACGTGGTGACCTGCATGTACATTTTGTAGTTACTCCTCACCCACGTTTCCAAGTAAATGGAAACGATTTGTACTTGGGTATTGACATTAATTGTCTTGATGCTATAATAGGATGTACGGTGGAGTTTACTACCTTAGACAATCGAACATTTAGTCTCACAGTTCCGCAAGGAACTCAGCCCGGGACTAAATTTAAAATCGGAGGACAAGGGCTTTATGGGTTAAATCAAGACCAGCGTGGTAATTTGTATTTGATTGCAAACATCACAGTTCCAACTAACCTTAGCGAACAACAATTGGACGCTATCAGAAAACTTTCAACCATTTAATTTTATGTTGCAAACAAACCCAGAAATTGATCATATCGTTGCCGAAGCTACTAAGTTGGCCCAGGAACATAAACATGAATACGTAGTCGCAGAGCATCTGTTTCTGTGCCTTGTAAAATACAAGCCATTCCACGAGCTGATTACCAACTACGGAATTGACACTGCGGGACTTGTTAGCGATCTCGAAAAGTACATTTCGACCCAGCTGGCTTTCCTGGTTAATGAATCTGTAACGGACCCAAAAAAGACCCATGCCCTTGAGCGTGTGTTTAACCGTGCGTTTACACAGGTCCTGTTTAGTGCTCGCTCTCATGTTCAAATCATTGACTTGTTCCTTAGCATCCATGCTGAGTCGAACAGCTATGCACACTACTTTATGACCAAGTACAGCATGGACCGTGCAAAACTGGTTGACTACTACAACAAACACTACACAGAAGAAGTGCATCGCAACGAAATGGGCAAAGAAAAAGTTGACGAGTTTATTGAGCAGTACTGCACTAACCTCAACAAACAAGCTCGCGACGGTACCATTGACCCAGTTATTGGTCGAGAGAACGAACTTGAGGAAGTTGCAGAAACTCTTGCTAAACGTAACAAGAGCAACGTGCTACTAATCGGCGATCCTGGTGTGGGTAAGACTGCTATTGCAGAAGGTCTTGCACTTAATATTGAAAACGGCCAAGTCCCCGATTACCTCAAAGACCACACTGTCTACAACTTGGATATCGGTAGCTTGCTGGCCGGTAGCAAGTACCGAGGCGAGTTTGAAGAAAAGTTCCAGGAAGTTATCAAGGGCTTGAAGACCAAGGGCAAGTGTATTCTGTTCATTGACGAAGCGCATCAGATGCGTGGCGCAGGTTCAGGTAGCAATAGCAGCGTTGACTTTGGCAACATGATTAAGCCTGCATTGACTAAGGGTCAGATCAAGGTGTTGGCTAGTACCACGTGGGAAGAATACAGCCAGAGTTTCGAAAAGGATCGCGCATTGATGCGCCGCTTCCAACGCATTACAGTTGACGAGCCTACTCCAGCAGTTGCTAAAGATATTCTGCGTGGACTCAAAGAGAAGTTTGAAAAATTCCACGGTGGTACAATTACTGATGAAGCAATTGATGCCGCAGTTGATCTCAGCGTCCGTTACCAAACTGACAAGAAACTGCCAGACAAAGCCATTGACTTGATTGACACTTGCTCTGCACGACTCAAGATTAAAACAGTTGACTTTGTTGTTACTCGTCCTCACATTGTGGATGCAATCAGCAAGTTTACTAAAATTCCAGTTGAGCAGATTGGTAACAGTCAAAACGGTAATGCGATCACTAACCTTGAAAGCAACATTAAGGTTAAACTGTATGGGCAAGACTCCGCAGTTGATGCAGTACTAGAGAAGATCTATGTGGCACGAGCAGGTCTTAAGGCACTTAATAAGCCCGTGGGTAACTTCTTGTTCCTTGGCCCAACTGGCACAGGTAAAACTGAACTGGCTAAGTTGCTGGCAGAGAACCTGGGAATGAAACTCCTACGTTACGATATGAGCGAGTACCAAGAAAAACACAGCGTTGCCAAGCTAATTGGTGCGCCTCCCGGCTACGTTGGTTACGACGATGGCAACTTGGGCGGCGGCATGCTTATCAGTGATGTTGAGAAGAGCCCTAACAGTATTATCCTTATGGACGAGATTGAAAAGGCTCACCCTGACATTTCTAACATTTTGCTGAGCTTGATGGATGAAGGCATGGTTACTAGCAGCAACGGCAAGAAAGCTGACTGCCGTAACTGTATCGTGATCCTTACCAGTAACTTAGGTGCCGCAGACAACGAGCGCAACAATATTGGTTTCGGGCGCGACTTGCAAAAGACTGGCGAAGACGACAAAGCAGTTAAGGACTTCTTTAAACCAGAATTCCGTAACCGACTTGATGGTATTGTAAAGTTTGCCAAGCTGGATCAAATGAGCATGCGCAAAATTGTTGGCAAGTTTGTTGGCGAAATCAATGCATTGCTGGCAGAGCGCGAAATCAAAGTTCGTCTCAGCGAAAAAGCAATTGACGAAATTATTGCAACTGGATTCGACGCTAAAATGGGCGCACGTCCGGTGCAACGTAAAATCAACGACCTTGTTAAGGTTCCGTTGAGTAAGAAAATTCTGTTCGATAATATCGGACCGAATACAATTATGGCAGTTGACTTTGTTGACGGCGAGTTTACATTCGAAGCTCAGTCCGCGTTCGACATTGCATCACAGCCGATGGTAGACGAGAATGGATTTATCGTATTGGACCAGGTTAAATCCTAATATTATCTATGAGCCAACCCGTAAGCAATATTTTGGAAAGTATCTTTACAGATTAACCTTTAAGGCTTACGGGGGCCGTTGCATCCACGACACGCACAATGTTACTATAGAGGGCTCGTTAGAAGACCGTAAGATGCGTGATAAGATGTATAGAAATAGTGGTGGTTGGTGGGGTAGTAATAGGTATAGTAAATTAGACCTTGCTAGCGCTGAGCAGCTAGCAATTTTACGCAGTATTAAAGACGGTTACGGAAACAAGATTAGATTCAGAGTTGAAGAACCTAATGTGCAAATTTATGCAGACAACGAGCAAACGTTACGAGACATTGCTGAAAGATTCAACAGTGAGTTGCAATTATTGATTGTTGCCATTGGTGCGCCTGAAAGCGAGTCTCATGTAGCTGCACTGTTGTCTAATAAAATTATCTACAGTGTGTCTAATGGTTACCGGCATAAAGTTGTTTTAAGAAGTGGGCAGTATCCAGTAGAATCTCAGAAACGGCTAGCAGAATATCTGCAAACTGTTGGGGCCGATGTTAGTATATCTCCTGCTACAATTGCGCATTTGCAAACTGATTCAAGCTACCTTTGGGGTACTTGTTTCTTTTACACCAATGACGAGTCGATTGTTACTATGGTAAATTTAATTTGCCCGGGTATAATTGGAAAAATTCACGAGCTGGTAAGTAAGTACCAATAAATACTGTTATATTCAAGGAGAGCCGCAATGGCCAAAATTCAAACAGAATCATTAGTTATCACCTTTAACAAACTAGTTAAAGACTCAGCTGACCCAGCACCACAGGGCATCATTACCGCAGAAATTTTGGAGAGCATCAACGCTGTTGCTGAAGAGCTTGCGGGATCCGGTGTAGTAGTTGAAGTTCAAGTAGCTTAATTTAGGAAAATTCGATGGTTAAAAAAGTAACTAATTCGTCTGCAACTGAGCAGACTAAAACAAGTGTGAGTGAAGCAGTGGCCGCAATCAAAGCAGCGGCTCAAGCAGCACCACAAGCAAGCGCACAGCCACAAGGCACTCCGTTTGACTTTAGCAAGTGCCATTTACACATTGGTATTCCTTGTTATGGTGGCATGATGAGCGAGCCAACTGTTACCAGCTTGCTACGTTTCATTCTGCTTGCACAACAAGTGGGATTGAATTGGAGCTTGGATACAATGGTAAACGAGTCATTGGTTACCCGTGCTCGCAACAACCTAATGGCCAAGATGATGTCTAATCAACAGGCAACTCATTTCTTCTTCATTGATGCAGACATTCGATTTGAACCTGACGCACCTTTGAAGATGATGGCATGTGACAAAGATGTTATTGGCGGCCTGTATCCAAAGAAAGCATTGCCTGTTAACTATGTGATTAACTTGCAGCCGCAAACTAAGGTGCAAGGCGACATATTTACAGTGGACACTATGGGCACAGGTTTCTTGATGTTCAAGCGCCATGTGTACGAAAAGCTGATTGCTGCACATCCAGAAACCAAGTATGTTGACGATGTGGGCCTAGGTAAACAGTACGAGCCTAACATGTATTCGATCTTTGATTGCAAAATCGACGAGCGAGGACACTATCTAAGTGAAGACTGGTTGTTCTGTCGTCGTTGGGCTGCACTAGGTGGGGAGATTTGGGCACACGGCAAAGTATTGCTCAACCACATCGGTCACTACGAGTTTGCTGGTGACTTGAGCAAGATGCCGCAATTTGGTGCACCTGTTGCACAGAACAGTGGAATCCCTCAAGCACTGTCTGATGCTATGAACATGGCAGTTAAAAAGGAAGCATGATGTCAGCTGATGTTGAGAAGCTAAAGTTTAAGATCGGACTTAGCGGTACGTACTGGGACAAAGTTCCTGAGTATAGTATTGCTATTTCGGGAAATCAATATGCCAGGGGCCTAGTTTCAACAGGTCCCGGGGAAATTCAGTATATTGAATTTGATGCTGAGATTCACGATGGAGTTCAGCGTCTTGAAATTTCGTTGCTCAACAAAGAGCTGGCAGATACAGTTAAAGGCGAGCCCGATAGCCAAGGAAACATTACAATTGCTAAAGACATGCTGTTAAATGTCGAGCACATTGAAATTGACGACATTGATATTGGGCACTTACGTTACTCCAAGAGCCATTACGAGCTAGTTAAAAAGCAACTGTACAACGGACAAATTGTCAGCGGAATTGATAGCTGTGTTAATCTAGGATGGAATGGCACTTATGTGCTTGAATTTTCTAGTCCGTTTTACATTTGGCTGTTGGAAAACCTATAAACGATTTTTGACTAAATACAGCAATAAATGGATTTTTTATGTTTATTGCTGAAATGTTTTATGGGACTACACAAGCTAAGTCTCAACAAGAAACTAGTTATCTAGAAGAAGCGGCCCCTCAGGTAGTTATTACCTATCCGGGCCGTTTCCAGCCTTTCCACTTGGGGCATCGCGATGTTTTTGAAAGTCTACAAGCAAAGTACGGCAGAGATACTGTATACATCGCAACTAGCAACAAAACAGAACTTCCAAAGAGTCCATTTAACTTCACTGACAAAACAGTTCTAATGCATGCCGCTGGTGTACCTAGCGATCGCATCATTCAAGTTAAAAGCCCGTACCAACTCCCTATTAACTTTGATCCAGCTAACACCATTTTTGTAGTAGCAATTGGTGCACCGGATGCCGACCGTTTGCGTCCGGGATCTTTTAAAAAGGACGGACAGCCCGGATACTATCAAAAGTTTGAGAGTTTAGATAAATGCAAGACTGCTGATCAGCACGGATACGTTATTATTGCAGCCGAACGTCAAAAGGTTATTGCACTTGGTGGCAAGAACTATGATGTTAGCCACGGAACTCCTAGTCGTGCAGTTTGGAACATTGCACGTAATGACCCAAAATTACGTGCCGAATACCTAATGCAAATGTACGGCAGTGCTGACCCAGAGATTGGCCGAATCTTAGATAAAATTCCCACAGATACAACTAAACAGATAGGCGAAGAAGCTGCTGGTGTAGGGGTTGTGAGCAATAGCAAGGATCCGCGCTACGTTATGGCCACAATGGGTGATCAAAACGATGTTAACGCCAGCACTTTGCCTAAGATGATGCGAGCATATGGGCTAGTAGGTCGCAAGTTGCCTAAAGGCCGGGTCAAGGAAGCAGAAGAATTACTAAGCCGCATGCAAAGTTTACAAGAACAGCTTGCAGCACTAAAGGCTAAAAAATGAACCATACCTGCATAGACGTTGATGTATGGTGCAAGTGGGAAAATACCCCACCTGTGTATCGCGTATATGTAGATGATCAATTGTTAACAGAGCGTACTTTTATCTGGGAAACTAGTAGACATTACATACGTGAGCACATTGAAGTATTTTTAGACGAGGGATGGCACGAGGTCCGCATTGAGGATTGCAGCAAAGGGGCAGCAACCTTTATACCAGCAAACATCTCAGTCAATGGGCGAAGCTCAAGCGCCAAGTTCGTAGTTTAACTAAATACACTATTATTCGGGAATTCCAATGAAAACAACAGATTTTATCACAGAAGGCATCGGTCAAGATGCTGATGACATGCACAAGGACCATGAGGTGCAAATGGCACGCCAAGATTGCTACAATGCCGCAAAGAATGCAATTGATTTGCATAAGTTGCTAGCAACAGTTAGCGAAATGCAAGGACTTGAAGGATGGGTAAGTGAAAAAATTACACTAGCTGCCGATTACCTAAAGACTGTAAAAGAGTATTTTGAATACGAACAAATGTCGCAGGAACAGTCGTTGTTGCCCGAATTTACGTTTGAAAACGCAGAAGCTCAAATGTCAGCATTGTTAGAAGACTCTAGTGATGAAGCTATTGCGGCCTTCTTGGCCAAGGGTGGGGAAATTAAGCACGGTGCTTACAAAAAGCCACGCAAAGCAGACAAAACAGATTACGGTAGCAAGCATATCGGTGGTGCTGGCGACAGAATGAGAGCTAGTCGCACTGGCGTGTCAGCAAAAACACAAGGCAATAAAATTGTAGGAATGGCTGAAGAGCAGTTAGACGAATTAAGTCCAGAACTGCTAGCACGATACAAGACTGCATCTAGTGCTGCATCTAGTGCTGCGGATAAGGCAGGTGACTATGATCTAGGTCACAAGCGTTACAAGGGTATTATTAAGGCTACCAAGAAACAATTTGCGCACGACATGAAAAAACACCAAGACAAAGAGCGAGGTGTAGAAGAAGGCTCGGAATCAGAATGCCCTCGTTGCCATAGCGCCGATATTAAAACTTACAGCAATGGTGAAAAAGAATGCCATCAATGTCATAAAACCTGGGATGTTGAAGGTGTGGCGGAAGGTGTGGCGGAAACTTTATCAATGGATGAAGCCAAAAAAGTGCTTAGCCATTACGGAGCCGGACATTTCAAAACATCTAGCGAGGCGCTGCATTTTTATAAAAACGGAAGACCGTTTAGTGTTGACCTAGTTTGGGGCAATGAAGGCGAAAGAAGTGTCAGCTTGAGCCAGTTAAATTCAGTTACACGTCAACTAAAAGGACAAGGTCTGGCAGAGAACAGAGTAGACAGCCCAGTTTCGAGTGCTATTATTCGCAGGATCCTAGATCAACGTCCGGGCTTATTAAAGTATGGACCGCAAGCGGTAATGGACGCAGTTGATCAAGTTGCTGATTGGGTTGGAGAAGTAGAAGAAATTGGAACCAGTGATGTTAGTGGCTGGGTTGATCAAGTTACTAGATATCTGCGAACTCAAGCAGGAGAAGGTATAGCAGAAAGTGCTGGCGCCACTGGTGCTGGCGGCATTGCATCAGTTGTTAGTACACTAGGTGGTAAAGCTAAAGGCCCAGGTACCGGAGTTCCTAAAAAGGCGGGAAATATTCTAAAAAGAGTAAGTCCACAAATTGGTAAAGGTATCTACAAATGAGCGACATGCGCAAACTCTTAGAGTCAATGAACAAGTTTGCCGGGCAAGCTGTTGGGCAAAAGCCGGGCGATCAAGTGCGCGGCACAGAAAAAGCCACTAAGAAAAAGTCCGGCGAGCATCCGTTTGCAGGACGATTAGTGGGTGCTAGCGAAAGCAAGAGTTTGTTAGCTGACTTAGAAAAACAAATTATCGAAGGTGCAGAGCAGCGCACTCTCGCAGAAGAATTTGCTAAGTTCAAAGAAGAAAAAGAATACTGTGATGCATGTGATAGTGTTATCACTAAAAAGCCTCATGTGTGTCCCGGTACCAAAAATGTAGCAGAAGAGTCTGACCCGTGCTGGAGCAACTATAAGCAAATTGGCATGAAAAACAAGAACGGCAAGAAAGTGCCGAACTGTGTGCCTAAAGAAGGTTACAATGACGAAGCACAACCAATTCAAAATGAAGTAGGGGTTGAAGCATGGGGCTATGCTTACAACAATAGAGATCAGCGTGTAATGTGGCGTAAAGAGTTTTCTAGTGAGAAAGCTGCACACAAATGGGCAGACTCCAAGAACGCCACAGTGATGGGAATAAAGCCAGCACGTCAGCCAATGGAAGAAGAATCTAATCCAATTGATTCAGTAACTATGGATGTGCCATTGATGATCCGTATGTTTGAGTATGCCCGAGAAGATGCCAAAACAGACATGGACTTGCACAACATTGCGGATCGCATGATTGAGTTAGGCAAAGAGGGTCGAACTCTTACTATGCAGGATTACGAGGCAATCTGCCCATCACAAAAGCAACCAACTACTGAAAGTCGTTATAGCAGCTTAGAGCTTGCGGTTATGGAAGGCGGCCACGAACTTGTTAAAGAAAACGGCGAAGAACAGTTTGGGTACAAAAATCTAAAGCACACAGTAGCTAGAGCTCGTCAGCGTTTTCCAATGGCCAAGACCGACGTTGAAGCATTAATCTTGTATGTGCAAGACAAAGAAGAAAACGATGTTGATGCGTTAGACCGAGTTAACGATCGCGAAGATGCACAAATTGCACAACTAGACAGAGAAGAAGACTCGATTGAACAAAAGCTAGTTAACCTTGCAGCTCAGATCAAGGGACTAGAGTCTTTGTTGTCTGCCCGTAAAGTTAAAGAGGAAGTTGCCCCTGCGGTAGCAACCGCTGGTGGAGTAGCAGGTGCAAATCAACCAAAACAAACTCCTCCAGGCCAACCAGTGGATCCTGCTGCTGCGGCCCTACAGAAACAAAATCAGGCCAAGCTACAACAAAATCTAGCTAACTTAAAGACCGCTGGTGTGCAAATTGATCCTGCTAAAGCTGCACAGACGTTACAAAAAACTGATACTGGTGCGCCAATGAATGCAATGGATAAAGATACTATTGCACAAATGGCTCCTGCAATCGGTAATGTAATGGCAAACCCGTCTACTGCCACTCAACTAAATACACTAATTAAGAAGGCTGGGGGCGGAGCATAATGTTTCTAACGCAGATATTTGAAGGTATGGTCAGGACTGAACGCAAGTCGGTTCCTACTATCATGGATGTGTTAGCTGAGTTCTTGCCAATGGCAGTAAAAGAACTGAACTTAACACAACTGCCCAAGATCAAGCCAGTGATGAAACTCCCAACTGTTGGCGACCACGGTAGCTTTGGCGGATATGATAGCGAAAACCATTGCATATATCTTGCAGTTGGTAACAGACACCCAAACGATATTCTACGCACGTTAGCACACGAACTAGCCCACGCAAAGCAAAGAACAGACAATAGGTTATCGCAAAATGGCGGCGAAACTGGAAGTGATGAAGAAAACGAAGCCAATGCTCAAGCAGGAGTGTTGATGCGTAAGTTTGCTGATTTGTATCCAGAATCGTTTAATGCAAAACCTATTACAAAGAACCTGCCTTAGGTCCGTTGATGTCAACGGTTAGGAGCTCTGCTCCAGGCGTCAAATAGGCGGCTGCTGCCTAGTACATGAGTTACGCCAGACTCTGTGCAAAGTGAGCCTTTTCTTTTGGTTGCTCATTAAATCCTTTTTTGCTACAATAGAGTTATTGTAAACAAACAGGAGTTAGCAAATGAGCTTTGAAACCCGAGTCCTTTCCAAAGTGTCCGATCTTTTGGGCAACGACAAATCAGCTTCGTTCACTAGCGGCACGCTGTTTGTTGCATGCAATGCCAAAGAAGCTGCTAAGTTGGAAACAGCATTGATCGCAATCACCAATGGTGGCGTGATCGTCAGCAAGACTCCTGCAGAGTTTGCGTTTGATTTTGTTGCTTAAAAACAACAAAATTTAATCTACACAATTTGCATTTTTGGTTGATCCATAATCCAAATTGTAGTACAATAGAGTTATTGTAAACAACACAGGAGTTAAACAAATGTCCCAAACTGTTCAAATCAAAACTGGCTTGATCCACAAGGGTTCTTATGGTTCCGCATACGATGCAGATACTAACACTGTTAAAGAAGTGAAAGTGTCTACTGGTAAGCGTGGTCGTCCTGCAAAGGCACCTGCACCTGTGTTCTTTAACACTAACGATTTGTTCGGCCGTGTGCCGCTCAAAGCCCCCAAGGGTACCACTGGTCGCATCATCAAAGGTGTGGCTAGCGAATAAATGTGTAGGTTGCGTAAAAACAACAGACACATAATTCAAAATCCAGTACAATAGAGTTTCATTAGTTCATTAACACAGCATTTTTTAAGGAGCAATTCAAATGGCTGTTACCGAAAACCGTAGCGTTACCCCCTCTGAAGCACGTAGTCGCGTTCTTCGCGCTTTCAAGAACAAGCGTCCCGTGTTCCTGTGGGGCCCTCCTGGCATTGGCAAGTCCGAGCTGGTTGAAGGCCTGACTAACGACCTCGGCGGTCATATGATTGACTTGCGTTTGGGTCAAATGGAACCCACTGACATTCGTGGTATTCCGTTCTTCAACAAGAACAACGAAACTATGGATTGGGCTCCCCCGATCGATCTGCCTAGCGAAGAACTCGCTGCACAGTACCCTGTGGTTGTGTTGTTCTTGGACGAGATGAACCAAGCTGCACCGGCTGTGCAAGGCGCTGCATATCAGTTGATCTTGAACCGTCGTGTTGGCAAGTACAAACTGCCTGACAACGTGGTGCTGGTTGCCGCTGGTAACCGTGAAAGCGACAAGGGTGTGTCTTACCGTATGCCTAGCCCGCTTGCAAACCGTTTCGTTCACTTGGAAGTGCGTCAAGACTTTGACAGCTGGTTCCAGTGGGCTGTGGGCAAAAACGTTCACAAGGACGTGGTTGGTTACATTTCCTACGCTAAGAAGGATTTGTTTGACTTTGATCCCAAGTCTGCAAGCCGTGCGTTCGCTACTCCGCGTTCGTGGACTTTTGTGTCGGACTTCCTGTACGACGAAGACGCAACTGACGCAGAACTGGTTGACCTGATTGCAGGCACTGTTGGTGAAGGCCTTGCTGTTAAGTTCATGGCACACCGCAAGATTGCTGGCCAAATGCCTAACCCGACTGAAGTGTTGGCTGGCAAGGTCAAGGAGCTCAAGATCAAAGAAGTGTCTGCGATGTACTCGCTGACTATTTCGATGTGCTACGAGCTGCAAGATGCGCACAAGAAAATGGCTAAGGACAAGATTGCTGACTGGCACGCCATGGCAGACAACTTCCTGGGCTTTATGATGGAGAACTTCACGACTGAGCTGGTTGTGATGGGCGCCCGAGTTGCACTGACTACCTACAACCTGCCCATGGTTCCTGGTAAGATGAAGAACTTTGACGAGTTCCACAAGCGCTTTGGTAAGTACATTATCGCTGCTAGCGGTAAGTAATCTGCAAAAACAAAAGGGGCTTCGGCCCCTTTTCGTGTATGTACAAATACAAAATTGTAAAACTAGACGGGCGCCACAAAGGTGCTGGGTTGTTTGATTACTATGTTGAGTTCAGCACAGGTGCTGTACCAGTGGAGCAGCGTAGAGACGATTTTGTTAGTGTGCGTAACTGGTGTTGGGAATCGTGGGGACCTGCTGAAGAATTAGACTTCACTAAGTGGGGCACAGATCCTAGATGGGCTTGGTGGAGAGATGAATACCGAGCTAACATTTATCTCAACGAAGCAGAACTAACGGCGTATTTGCTAAAATGGAATTGACCCATAATCCAGAATCGTGTATAATACAGTATTAACAGGAGAATAGCATATGGAAGTCGCAACAAAACCCAAAACCGTAACTGATCCCAAAGTGGATGCGGCAGCACTGGACAAGCTGATCACTGCCCGTATTGCACTCCTGCTGAAAGCCCCGTTCTTTGGCAATCTTGCAACTCGTATGAAGATGGTCAATGCTGATGAATGGTGCAGTACCGCAGCAACTGACGGGCGCAACTTCTTCTACAACAGCGAGTTTGTTAACAAGATGCCGTTGCGCCAAGTTGAGTTCCTCTTTGGTCACGAAGTTCTCCATGCAGTGTACGAGCACATCGGACGTCTTAACGGACGTAACCCCAAGCTCTGGAACATTGCTGCTGACTACTGCATTAACAGTGACCTGATTGATCAACGCATTGGCGAAAAGATCACCGTTGTGGGCATGCTGTACGATCCTAAATATCGCGGCATGAGTGCAGAAGAAGTCTACGAAGATCTCGAAAAGAATGCAGACAAGCTCGACATCAACAAGTTGGCTCAACAGGTGTTGGACGAGCATCTGCGCCAGCAAGGTGAAGGCGACGACAGCAACGAAGGACAGCCTCAGCCTAGCAAAGGCGAACTTGACAGCATCCGCGACGAGTTGTCCCAAGCAATTATTGAAGCAGTCCAAACCACTAGCACCGATAATATTCCGGGCAACGTTAAGCGCCTGCTCAAGGACTTGACTGAGCCGCAGCTTAATTGGCGCGAGCTTATTAGCCAGCAAATCCAAAGCATTATCAAGAGTGACTACTCTTGGACACGCCCAAGCCGTCGTGGTTGGCACATGGACGCTATTTTGCCCGGCACTAAGACAACAGATGCAATTGACGTTTGCATTTCGCTTGATTCGTCTGGTTCTATTAGCCGTGAGATGTTGCGTGACTTCCTTGCAGAAGTTCGTGGCATTATGACTACGTTCCCGGACTTTAAAATTGGCATTTGGTGCATTGACGACATTGTGTATAACTACCAAGTGTTTACGCCCGACAACATTGACGAGTTTGAGTCTTACGAAATCATGGGCGGCGGTGGCAACACCTTTGAAGAAAACTGGGCATTTATGCGTAAAAACGACATTGAGCCGAAGTTGTTCATTATGTTTACTGATGGCTACCCTTGCCCCAATTGGTGCGGACCTGGCGACGAAAACTACACAGATACCTTGTTTTTGCTGCACAGCACCACTAGTATTGTTGCACCGTTTGGTGTGACTGCATACTACGATCACAAGAATTGACCGATAATTCGATATCTTGTATAATACATACATTAACCAGGAGTAACAATGTCTAGCACGACACTCGCAGAAAAGAAAAAGGCCGTAACTGTCACTGATCCCAAGGTGGACGCGGCAGCAAAAGAAAAACTCATTACCGCACGTATCGGTCTTCTGTTGAAGGCTCCGTTTTTCGGTAACTTGGCTACCCGCATGAATCTTGTTAACGCAGACGAATGGTGCCCTACTGCGGCAACCGATGGTCGCAAGTTCTACTACAACAGCGAGTTCGTTAACAAGATGCCGCTCAAGCAGGTTGAGTTCCTGGTGGGCCACGAAGTTCTCCACGCTGTTTATGACCACATGGGTCGACGTGGTGGCCGTGATCCTAAGATCTGGAACATTGCAGACGACTATTGCGTTAACGCAGACTTGATTGATCAGCGTATTGGCGAGAAGATCACTGTTGTGGGCATGCTGTACGACCCCAAGTACAAAGGCATGAGTGCAGAAGAAGTTTACGACGACTTGATGCAAAACGCCAACAAGGTCGACATCAACAAGTTGGCTCAACAAGTGCTGGACGAGCACATGGATGGTTCCGACGAAAGTGACGGCGATGGTGACGGTGATAAGGACGGCAATGGTCGCCCTCGTCTGACTAAGGCAGAGCGCGATGCTATCCGCGACGAGATTAAAGAAGCAGTTATTAACGCTGCACAGGCTGTTGGTGCTGGTAACCTGCCTGCAGGTGTTAAGCGTTTGGTCAAGGACATGACTGAGCCCATGATTGGTTGGAAAGAATTGCTGGAGCAGCAAGTTCAATCTACTATCAAGAGCGATTACACCTTTGCTCGCCCGGGCCGTAAAGCATGGCACATGGATGCTATTTTGCCTGCACAGAAGCCTGGCGAAACCATTGATGTTGTGATTGGCATCGACACTTCCGGTTCTATCACTGACCATGACTTGAAGATCTTCCTGAGCGAGATCAAGGGTATTATGGAATCCTACGACGAGTACAAGATCCACGTAATGGGCTGGGATACTCAGGTGCATAATTACGCAGACTTTACTAGCGAAAACTTGGAAGACATTGCTGAGTTCCAACCCGGTGGCGGTGGCGGCACTGATCCAATGTGTGTTTGGGAGCGTTTGATCAACGAAGGCATGGAGCCCAAGAAGCTGATCATGTTCACCGACTACTGCTTCTTTGGTTGGGAGCCAAGCAAAGTTGAAAACTATTGCGACACGGTCTGGATCATCAAGGGTAATCCTGGTGCCGAGCCCGAGTTTGGTGTGTGGGCTCACTACGAAGAAGCCGCTAAAGGCAAGTGAAATTTTAAACTCTAAGGAATGAACATGACTACAGAAGTTGAAGAAAACAAGGTCCAACTGCGTGAGGATTACCTCAACGTGCCGGCAGATATGCAAGCCGCAGTTGACCGAATCATGGAACTCGAGATGCGTCTCGAGGACCTGAGCCGTGCTGCCGAGATCGTTGAGATCACTAAGCAGTTCGAGCTCTTTGAAGGATTCCGTGCAGCGGCCGACGATGCACTGAAAACCAAGATCGAAATCAATCGTCCAATCCCGGAAGAAAAGATGAAGATCACCATCATTACCAACGGCGAAGAGGAGAAAGCATAATGGTTTCAACTGGCATTTATCGAGACGCGGCAGGCGTCAACCAAGCAATGGGTCGTGTGTATTTTTACATGATGACCGCAGTACTGAACAGCATGTTCTTTAGCTACCTTGTGGGGCACAACGCAGAACTCATGCAGTTCTTCTTCACAGGCATCATGAAGTGGGTAGTAATTTTTGCACCGTTGGTTGCAATCTTCTTTATCACTCCTGCTATTGCTGCTAACCCACCTGCACCAGTTGCAGTAGGCTTGCTGCATGTATTTGCTGCACTAATGGGCCTTAGTTTTGCTAGCATCTTTGTGGTATACTCATTGGGCAGTATCTTTACTGCGTTTATGGGCGCTGCTGTTCTGTTTGGTGTAATGAGCGTCTACGGGTACTTCACTAAGAAGGATCTAAGTGGCATGGGGCAGATGCTGTTTATTGCGCTGATTGCGATCATTATTGCTAGCTTGATTAACTTGTTTATCGGCAGCTCAGTGTTCCAAATGGTTATTAGTGCTATTGCGATTGTGATCTTCCTGGGATTTACTGCATACGACACTCAGCAAATCCGAGAAGCAGTGAGCGTTGATGGCGTGGACACCACGTCAGAGGAAGTGCTTGGGGCACTGAATTTGTACCTGGACTTTATTAACTTGTTCATTAACCTGCTGCAAATCATCGGAATTTCAACCGGCAGCGATGACTGATGTTAAAGAACAACGAAGTTAATCCGTTAACTGTGTTTGGATTGAGGAGGGTTGATAGTAATCCTCCTCACTTCACTACCGTACATTTTGATCTAGCGTGTCAGGAAAAAACAATCACTGACTGGATTTGGGAAAACTTAGACGGGCGCTTTTACTTCGGCGACTTCTATACAGAAACAGACAGTGGCGGTACTTCGGCACAAAAGATGGTTAGCTTTGAGATTCCCGGCGAAGCTAGCTACTTTGCTCTTATCCTGAATACTATTAACAAATACGAATCAGGCTTTTGAGTTAAAAATTTTCCACTACGAACATCCTATCGTAAATAACTATAGTTATTTGATAGGATGTTTCAATGAGTGACGAACAAATTCAAGAGTCCCCACAACAATCAGAACAGCCAGGTCTGCAATTATCAGACATGGTTTTAATGCTGAAAGTTATCCAAGCCACTGCACAACGCGGTGCAATTCGTGCCGATGAAATGGCCGAAGTTGGTGCATTACATGATAGGCTAGTTAAGTTTTTAACTGCAACTGGCGCATTACAGCCTGCACCAGAACCAAATACCCCTCAGGAGAATCAAAATGGTTAAACACGTTGGTAAACACAATGACCGCAAGGTTGTTATTATGTTCCGAGAAGTACCAGACGAAAGCCATATGTGTCTAGTCGTTTATAGCGACTTGCTTCCACGTATGATCCACGACGAGCTTATGCGAGCTGTGGAAAGCGATGTCGGACAAAACGCTAAAGAGATTAGCGAAGTTATGCACCGAACTTACATGGCCGATGGTCGCGTATTGTTAACAGTGTTACACCAAGAGGGCATGATTAAGAAGGTTCCATGTAACCAAGTCTTAGTTACGCCAAACAATAAGAGCAGCGTTCGTTTAGATGAACTAAACAACATCTTGAACGAAATGGCCAAGGGCGAAGAAGCAGTTAAGCGTTTAGCAGAAATTGATTCAAGCCGTGGGATGACCGGTAAGCGCGGAGCGAAAGCTGAACCACGTGAAGTCGGGATGCCGCAGAACAGTAGAACAAATTCTCCTGTTGAAGGTAGTATTAGTGCCGAACAGTATGTAGCAGGTGTCTTGAGTGACGCAGACTTAGCTAAACAGCGAGCCGCACAAGCAGAGCAGATGCGTAAAAACGCAGAAAGCATGCTTGCTGAAGCTGCACGCCTTGAGGCCGAAGCCCAAACCCTAAATCCTACTACTGCAAAAACAAATGGCACAAGAACAAAAACCACAAAAGCCAAAACGAGTAAAAAGCAAGAAGCTTAACGTAAATGTTAAGAAACAATGGGAATCCATACTCAAGGAAGTTGAGAAATATGATGTTCCCATTGGAATGCTTGAGTCTCTAATTGTTAGTCTCAAAGACGGAACCCAGGTTAGGCTCGATATTAAAGAGATGCTAGCCGAGGGTGCCGATCCAGATGAGTTGCAGATGCATATTGAAGACCGTTTGGAGGCACTCGACGACATTATCGACGATGTTGATTTTTACATTAGCCTCGACGAAGTGCGCAAAGCTGTACAACCAGCAACAGACAATCTACTAAAAAATCTATGATAAATGCCTTATTCGCCGTGGACCACTACGGCGGGATGGGCTTCAATGGCACCATGCCATGGCCCCACAATTCCGCTGACTTAGCTAACTTTAAGAGACTCACAACAGGCCACGTTGTTGTTATGGGTCGCAAAACATGGGATGACAAGAACATGCCCAAGCCCCTTAAGGGCAGGACCACATACGTTGCAACAAATCGCCCTGCCTTTCATACTGCAACTATCAAGGGCAATCTAGTTGACGAAGTACTCAAGCTAGAAAAATTACACCCTGCCCAAACTATCTGGATCATCGGTGGTCCAGATATCCTGGAACAATGCAAAGACATCATTGACCAGATACACTTGACGCACCACAAGGGTTCGTATAAAATAGACACTAAGCTAAATTTAAAATCATTCTTAGCAGGTTGGACTCCCAAGACAGCTACTGCGGATCCAACAACAAATTTTACCACGGTGGTGTATGAGAGCTTATTTAAGCGATTGCCAGCGCCTTAGAGCTGATATACGCATCTTTTCTTTTTGTTCTTGAGACATCGGTTTACCTTTATTGCTAGGCGGAACTCCTGACCTAGCTTTAACCAATGCAGCTCGTGCTTGCGGACTAACCGGCCGTTTTTTTGCTGAGATAGACATTTTTTGCTTTGTCTCGTCTGACAGCTTCTTTCCTGCATTAGGTCCGGGTCTACCTTTAAAAATCTCAGACAATAATTTAGCGTTTTCTTGTTTTAAATTCTCGTATGTTCTAGAATTTATTTTATACCGTTGTTGATATTTGTTTTGTTGATTAGCCATTGCCCATATAGCATGTGACATTTTTCGTCTAGCAGTACCCTCGGTCATTTTAACTAAAAGTCTGTGACAAATAAAATGTTCCCTGGCTGACAGTTTTACTAAATTACCAACTGAGTTGTCTCCGCCCAAACTCTTAGGGATTACATGATGTTTTTCTGAATATTCCGGCAAAGTTAGTCTAGCTTTTGCGGCCTGAATTATATTATAATAACACTGTGTATACTTATTTTGTAAATACATTGCTGATTGCTCCTTGTAGCATTAGAGTAGTTGGGAACACCACTTCCGCGAACTACAATCTTATTTATCAAAAAATGGAAAAACAATATTTAAACGCATTAAAGCAAGTACTTGAAGAAGGTACAACAAAAAGCGATCGTACCGGAACTGGCACAATTAGCATGTTTGGCATGCAACAACGATACAACTTAGCAGAATCCTTTCCTGCTGTTACAACAAAGAAGCTAGCATGGAAAAGTGTAGTATCAGAGTTGCTGTGGTTCATTGAAGGTTCGGGGGACGAAAAGCGGTTGCGAGAGATATTACATGGTAGCGCCGAGTCTAGCAAGAACACCATCTGGACTGCCAATGCCACAGCACCTTACTGGCAACCTAAAGCTAAGTTTGAAGGCGACTTAGGTCGCGTATATGGCGTACAGTGGAGACACTGGCGCACTCCTGTTGAGCACAAGCAAGAAACATTCCAAGATGATTTTGGCACTACATATAATAGATCCGGTAGTGTCCATTTCAAAGAAGTTGATCAACTAAAGCAATTGATTGACGGTATCAAGCAGGATCCACACGGACGACGACATATATTATCTGCATGGAACCCAGGCGAATTAGAAGCTATGGCCCTGCCACCGTGCCATATCCTTGCTCAATTCTATGTAGCCGACGGCAAACTAAGTTGCCAAATGTATCAAAGAAGTTGTGACATGTTCTTGGGCGTACCATTCAACATCGCAAGCTATAGCTTGTTGACTCACCTTATCGCACAAGTGTGCAATTTACAAGTTGGAGAGTTTGTTCACGTACTCGGGGATGCACACATTTACCTAAATCATGTAGAGCAGGTAAAAGAACAATTATCACGTGAACCCTTGCCTGCCCCACAACTTCGCCTTAATCCCAGCATTACTGACATTACCAAATTTACAATGGCTGACATTGAGCTAGTAAATTACGAAAGTCACGGTGCTATTAAAGCGGAGATGGCTGTATGAAATTTATCGTAACAGGTGGTGCTGGGTTTGTTGGGCACAATGTAGTCCGCCAACTAGAAGCACAAGGTCACGAATGTTTTATAATAGACAGCGTAACAGACTATGGGTTTGTTAACAAAGACGAGCTTGACTACTTATATCGAGCACGTAGAAGTCGCATGAAGGCTGCTGTGCATCACTTTGATTTGTGTGACAGAAAAGCAGTTGAAGATTTCTTTAGAACCTTTGCAGACAAGTGCGATGCAGTTATTCACCTTGCTAGCTTTCCACGACAAAAGGTAGTAGGTGCTAACCCTGTATGGGGCAGCGAAGTGATGGCCACTGCTCTTGTTAACTTACTAGAACAGACAAAGATTAACAAGATTCCAAAGTTTGTTTACATCAGCTCTAGTATGGTGTACGGCGACTTCGAGGACGATGTCACTGAGTCAGCTATCTGCAATCCGCAAGGCCAGTACGGCATTATGAAATACATGGGAGAACAGCTTGTTAGAGATTATACTCGTTGTGGATGCTTTGATCATGTTATTATTCGTCCTAGTGCTGTCTACGGAGAACTGGACGTCGAGGATCGTGTGGTGTCGAAATTTATGCTGTCGGCTATGCGAGGACAGGTCCTTAAAGTCAACGGCGCAAATGAAACGCTAGACTTCACTTATGTAGAAGATGCTGCTGCTGGTATTGTTGCCGCTACACTAAGCAAGCAAGCAGTCAACGGTACCTACAACATTACTAAGAGCCATAGCTGTAGTTTACTACAGGCTGCTAGCCTTGCTATTAAAATTGCAGGCAAGGGCAAGGTAGAAGTACGTGATAAAGATGCAGACTTTCCATCGCGTGGTGCATTGAATATCGATGCTGCACGTAGAGACTTTGGATTTGATCCTAAGGTTGACGTTGAAGAAGGCTTCCGGAAATATCACGACTGGTTTAAATCGAGTCCGTTTTGGAAAACAAAACTGTAATTCCGTTTTTTGGTGTTGCTAGGCAATACCAAAACCTACGAGAAGAAATCCTAGACGTTACTGATAAAGTATACACTAGCGGACAGGTATTAGATGGGCATTACACTACCTCATTTGAACAGGCAATTGCGCTTCGCTGCAATCGCACTTATGCTATTAGCGTAAACTCATGCACACAAGGGCTTATATTAGCCCTACAGTGTGTTAAAAATGCCGGGGCAGTGCTCACACCTACCATTAGCTTTGCGGCCACTGTAAACAGCGTTTTATTAGGTGGACACTTTCCTGAGTTCGTGGATGTTGATTACAACGGACTACTGGACTTAAAAAATGCAAACTTTAGTTTACGTGGCAAAAATATCTCTGCAATCATGTACGCCAATTTATTTGGCAATACAATTGACTACGATCAATTTCGCATATTAACAGAGTTTGTTGGCGAAGCACCTTTTGTTATTGAGGATGCAGCTCAGAGCTTTGGGGCAAAGTACAAAGGAATCCCTAGTGGGAAAATGGGTACAGTTAGTGTGTTGAGTTTCGACCCAACTAAGAACCTACCCAACTACGGCTCAGGTGGCATGGTACTCACCGACAGTCGAGAGATTGCCATGACCATCAAGAATCTACGAGACAATGGCAAAGTTAGTAATCACGACATAGCAGGCACCAACAGTAAAATGAGCGAAAGTGATTGCGCTCAGATGTTAGTTAAGCTCAAGCACTTTGATGCATGGCAAAAGCGTCGAGCAGACATTGCAGCATATTACACCCAGCGGCTAACACCGTTTCTTGATGTGTTGGGGCCTAATGCAGATGTAGAGCATGCTTGGCACAAGTTTGTTCTACGAGTTACTGCTAGTCGTAGCAATCTAATGCACCACCTAAGAATCCTTGGCATCGATACAAAGATTCATTATCCGCAGCCATTGGATACCATGGGTGTTGCTGCATTGTATGCACATGACGGCGTTGGGGCAGCTGGCGCTACATTTAGCAAAGAAACTCTTAGTTTACCAATCTACCCTGAGTTAACTGACAGCGAAGTGGAGTTTATCGCTGAGTCGGTTAGAGAATTTTATTACTGATCTAGGTTATCTAAATACTGTGTTAAGTTGCCTGCATGCAATTGCAGCATAACAGCATCAGTTTCGCTAAACACCATTATAGACTTTTCATTAAAGTAATAGGGCTCGCTAAACAAGCGTTCAAGCTGTAACATCTGCTTGCCGTTGATAACAGTTTCTAGTGTAACCTTGTGTGGAACAAACTTAGAATGAGATACAGCCCACTTAAACCCAATGTAGGTTAATCGTAGGCTGTATTTGTTGAGTGGATTTCTAAACCACATAGCTCGGACATCTCCGACCATGCTAGGCTGGAGTCCGGCAGCTAGGATAGATTTGTTTATCCAGTCCTGCTGTCTGTCATGGGTAGATTTGGTCACCGGCTTTGAGTAACACTACAGAGAATTTATCAGTTTTAAACAGTGCATTTAGCTTCTTTGCTAAGTTTACTGCATGCCCGGGATTAGAGAACGAGCACTTGGCGTACTTAGGTCCCGGGTAATGAATTAGCGTGTGAGACTTTTTAAGGTTAATTGGTGCATTGTCGTAGAATACCGCCCATATGCCCTCACTGCTCAGAATCTGGTCTGACTTGTAAGTGGTCTTGTTAACGTGCTCTAATAGAACGGTTGGCTTTGGTCTCGACATTTCAATATTTCCTTGATAAAGTATTTATCATCTTAATATGCGTAGATTACTTAAAGCCACCGCCATCAACACTAATTTGTATAACGTCAGACTCAGCACCGCCCTTGCTTGCTAGTTCTGCGATGTTTGTAAGCATAGCAAAAATATCGTTATGTAAGCTGCGAGCCTCTTGAGCGGACAATACCAACTGTTTACCGTTGGTTTGGTTCATTTGCTTTACGCGATCATTAAATGTACGCATAGCTAGACTTAGTTGTTCCATATCACTCCTTTAGCTCGTTTAATTTAGCGATTTGTTCGTCTTTTGTTGCAAAAGGACCGTGGTAATCGTACCTGCTGAGCGTGATATTCTTGGGACAGTACTCTGCAATCCACGCATTGTTAAATTTAACAGCATAGTATCCTGCACAATACAAACTCTTGCTCTTAACCTCTTTGCTGTAAATTGGCAGTCCTCGCTTTACGTCCCATACTTGATTATGGGGTTTTGTGCTGCACGGAAAGCCGTAACATTCGTGTCCTGTTTTAACTTTAGCAGGCTTTGCGTTATCGAACACAATGTTGTATTTTTTGCTCAACATCTTGATAGTAGCAAAGCGTTCGCGTTGGTCGTCATGGACGTATGCATAACCGCCTTCGTCGATTGCTTGGATTGTTGCAATCTTAGTACCTGCATCTTCAACAATCCAATATTTGTTTTTTACTACAGGTTTTGCGATAATCATCATTTGTTCTCTTTCTTTAGGCAATGCATAGTTATAATTTTGCCTAACTCTGTGCCAATGTCTTGGTCTTCGTGAACTACATACAAATCAGGTTCTACTGCGTACCCGACTGAATAGGTGGAGGGGTGGATACTAATAATCCACCCGCCGTTTGCGGGACTAACTCTAATGTCAAGTCCCTGGAATCTATGCGACCGCTGATCTGCAAGACCCCCAATCATCGCCCCCGTAACCGATAACCCTCCTAGGGCTATATTTTGATGGCTCATTGTCTTAGCATCTCCATGCTAACTATTTCGCCAACACGGACTGCAATATCTTCGCCTTCTGGAATAACGTGTGTTGTACAGTCACTGCGATCCTTTTGTCGATCGTATGATCTAGTTTGCACAATAGTGCCGCCTCGAGCAGCCATAACCGTAAACCGTAGTCCTGCGTCTACATCGATGCCAGTTGATTCCACTGCCGCACTTTTAGCTAATGCTAGATTTTGCTCCGGGGGATACAATAAATTGTGCAGTTTTCTGCTTAACCATGCTTTCATTTGTTTTCTTCCTCTGTTAGAGCTACAACAACTTTAAGTTTATCGTATGCTTCGTTAATTGCGTTCATCGCATCTGCAACCGCAGGATGCCTTGCGGCTAGCTGCTTGAGATTTTCTTCTTCGGCCATCTTTTGCTGTGCCCACAGAATTGCCGTTTGTGCAGCGCCATTGACTGAAATGGACGGATACGACATAGCTAAAATAGTCCAAGAGGATCCGTTAAACACTTCAATGTTGCTACCATTGACTCGCATGACCCCTTGCATTGGATTATTGGGGTTAGACGAAATATACGGCAAACCATTGTAGCTACCGTCGACATGAATCATGCTCCCGGGCGCGATACTACCAATCATGCACACACCATATAGGTCAAAAGGATGTAGGTAATTTGGTGTACCATTTGGTCTAATCCCAGATGATTCCAGAATGCCGGAGTTTGAATGTCTCGGTTGCCCCAGTTCATTTTAGCCCAGTCTGTGTGATAGTGTATCACTGTGTCGATTAATGCAATGATTAACGCAAATACAAAGTACTGGGCTCCAACCAATAGAGCAACGCAGATATACGTACCAAAGCCGTGTTTAAGGCTGTGTCTGATACCCAGCCATTCACCGTAGTGCCCTTTGTTGTTAACTTCGTCCATGCTTTGATCAACAAAGTCAATGTACCAGTGTTTAACTTGGAGCATGATTAAAAGTAGTAAGGCAGCGCTGATCATAATCCGAACCTTTTGTTAATTGATTGCTTTGCACTTTCCAAAGACGCTTCAAATTGTCCTTGGTCAAATGTTGTATACACGTGGGCGCGACCAGCATCATCGACTGCTTGGAGGCACTCTTTAATCACTAACTTTGTATATGCATCAAGTTGCATGCGATTTACTTCGGGATAGTGGGCGCCACCTGCTTCTAATGCCAGTTTAGTGACTGTCTCGTTAAACCCCATCCTGTTCTCCTACAATATCTTTGGCATGATCAATTGCAGCTTGTAGAACACGTTCGACCATTTGATTGAGAGTAATGTTTTCTTTGTGGGCTCGTAGCATCAACTCATGCAGAGTTTCTTTGTCAAGGTCCAACGGAATACTGACCATAGTGTCGTACGCTTGTTCAGCTATAATTGCAGTCATTTTATCCAGGAAGTCTTCTTCTACTTCAAGGTCTACGTAGTTGACATCTTCCCATGCTTCTCGGTTATCTACGCCACGAACCAAGGCTTCCGCTTCGCACATTCGGCGACGGTCGTCGTTACCAAAGATACGATAGGCTCTGTTGTTTTTATAGTCGTAGCAGGTAGCCTGATATACCTCTTGAGTTCTGCGATCAAACACAACAGAAGCACTATTAGACTGCCAATCACCGGTTTGCACATCAAGGGCGTATGCATTGTCTCCATAGCATTGCCAGCCATAAGTGCTGCCTTCAGTAATGCGATATTGGCCAGCTTCTAGGAATTGAGAAAGTGTAATCATTTTGGGTATGCCTTTGAAAGAAAGTCTACGTAATTTTGTAGGTTGTCGCTAACACGTTTGAGTTCGTATTTGCCACAGAATTTTAGAAACTTTGTGCCAATTTGTGCAATGTCTTTTGGTACTGCATTAGTAGCAATAGTTTCAGCAATCCACATTTTAGCATGTTCGGGCTGTGCAGTCAAGTCAATCAGTGTAACGTTGCGATTATAGTCATCAAGGACCTTGTGCTCTACACCGTTATGATCTACCCAACGCTGTAGCATTAGATTGTTCCAATTAAAGCCTTTAGTTTCCCGGTCATTGAATGCTTCTTGGAGCCCGACTTTGTTTTTAGTCCCCTTAACGCGGACGCCAGGGTATGCAGAGAAAACGTTGTCTGACACATCACCGCGGATGCACTTTTCGAAGAGGATCCACTTTGGGTCCGGAATCTTTTTGGGTTCCTTTGTTTTCTTATCTTTGACTGGGGCACCTTTTGCATCAAAAATTCCTTCTAGTGTATGTAGTTCGTCTGCGACACCGTTGTATTGTTTAACATTGTGTGCTAGCAATTGATGAAAGTCGCTATCTGTACTAATAATTACATGGTCATCGTTAGGGTGTGCTTGAATCCATCCTGCCACCAGGTCATCTGCTTCGAGACTTTCGTGCCGGAGAACAGTACAATTGGACTTTTCTGTGATGAGCGTCTTGAATTGATCAAAAGTTTCCCAAAATAGTGCATCCTCTTCTTGCTCTGCTTCAGTGAGCGCTGCTCTTGCAACTGCTCGATTTTTCTTGTACGGGGCATAAAAGTCCTTGCGCCACGATCGACCTTCTAAGCAGAAGACCACGTGATCGGCTTGTTGTTCTCGCCATGCTTTTGCAATGCTTGCAAGAGTGACGTGTATTGCGAATCCTAGTTTATCCCATGTGTCGCTTTGACGATGGGCTGCGTGGCGTGCGCGGAAGAATGTGTTTGCGGTGTCAACAATTAGATATTTCATAGAGAATTTGATTAGTAGTAATAATAGCAGTTATTGATTATCTAGTCAACAACTTTTGGACGATTAGTGCGTATAAATGATTGGCCCATGCAGCGTGTGCATCAGCCCCAAAATGATAGCTGCCTGGCTTAACTGGCTTGAATCCATTTTGCAAACACCAATTGTAATATGTGCCATCTTTGCTGTATGGTTCTACGTAACACCCGTCCCAGTCCAATTGGCGCTCTTGCGCAAGATCAAAGTACGAGTAAGTATTAAAGAACAGATGCGGGATACTTAGGTGTTGTAGGTCTTGGTGGAATTGAAATAGCTTATTGTGTGACAAGATAGTTTCCCGGTTCCAATCAATTTCGCTAATATATTTGGGGTATATGTCTTTAAGCCATTGCGGCCAATCGTGCCCAATGCCGCCTGCATTTACTTGCCACTTAACGCCGGTAAATGGATCGTGAAACTCTTTTCTCTCCCACGTACTCCAGCCAATGACCACAAAGTCCGGCGTTTCTCT
>JACCDU010042555.1_pt1 | contig 32779 bp, 40 predicted proteins | sample 7446081 | NCBI WGS metagenome assembly JACCDU01 (sample SAMN15323447, study PRJNA562643) | freshwater metagenome | isolation source: river surface water | place: USA:Blue River Watershed | collected 2017-08-17
TGAACTCACGAGATCCGGTGTGCTGGTGATGCTCATAAGCTGCCCAACGTGGCTACCGAGATCAGACAACTGTTTGGTACGATCGAGTTGAGGGAGTTGCTCGTGGCACATCGCATGAATGCCATCAAATGGCAAGAACGTGAGTTGCCCCGTTGGAAGCGGGCTAGAGACCCTAAATCGACGTTGCAATTCAGTTAGCCCCGCCGTCCCAACCTCAGGCAATGCATACCCATACTCGGCGGAGACCTCGGTCAAGTACCAGAAGCAATCGCCAAGTTCCTCCTTCACAACCGCCTGCTGTGCCATGCCAAAGTCACGATACGACTTCTTCACTGCGGCAAGCAAGCCCCCCACCTCGCCGAAGAGACCAAACCTGAGTTGACTGAGCGCGTCAGGCTTGCCTTTGAACTGATTAGCCTCGTCTGCTCGAGACTGATACGCCAGCAGTGTCATCGGCGGCTTGACCGTTCCTGCGTTGCCAGATTTCTTCATATTTTTTGTCCTCCCCATCTTTTTGACTATGACACAGCCTGCGCCTCCAACGTCAGCTCATGTTTAAGGAGTTTTGCGCATGTGATGATGGTCTGCCGATCACCCATGCTCGCACCCATGGTCAACGCACGATCACGCACACTGACTGTCACATCGTAATGAGGATACACAGATTTCGCCTGAAACCAGGCTTCGCGCAAGCCCAATCGGCGCGCGAAACCATGTAACTCAGGTAGGGTGTCTGCAACCAGATGGCACCAGAGCTTGCCACGCCAGGGGATCAGCTCGTCGTCAACGTAAACCATACTTGCCTTTTTGCATATTATTATGCATAATTTTATGCAAAATGACGCAACAACGCAAGCCTGTTGCCGACCCGAAGACGCTAGGCGCAGAACTTCGTGAACGGCGCAAATCTCTTGGAAAGACGCTTATTGAGATCGCAAAGATCACTTCAATAAACGTCGGCCAGTTGTCACGCCTAGAAAATGGACAAATGAAGAGGGACGGCGGTAATTTGCAAAAACTGCTTGTGACTTTGCAAAAGCTTGAGGCAGCAAACTTATCTTCGAAGGCTCCGGACGTTGTCGAGCGGTTCACAGCGATCATCAAGCGATCCAATCGCCATGCTGAGGCAGCTACCGCGTTCGTCGACGCGCTAGAGCAGTTAATGTGAGCCCATGCTCTGCTCACTTACTCACTAGAATGGCTCAACACGATGCACCTGACTCATGGACGGGACGGGACTCATGGCGCAATGTTTCGTCGTATGTGTCACGGCAAAAGATTCGTTGGCACACCTTCACCACCAAAGATACAGAGCCCATGAAGCAGCTTCAAGCGCAACAAGAAACCAGTCGTACACACCGAAAGGCCATGAGTGAATTCGGTTACTTGATGTTTGCTGCACTGGCCTTCTTGACAATCGGTTACTTGATGGACAGCTACGTTCATCATGCTCTTCTCCCATGGGTTGAATCAAACCGACTGTATGCCGCCGTCTATAGCTTCGTGCTTTTAGGTTTTACATTCATGATCTGGTTCGACGCCACAGTTGATGTGTGGCAATGACCAATACCTGTACCATCCAGAGTTGGCAAAGTATCTGAAAAATCTCGAAGTAACGTCAAGGTCGTAGTCCTAGTGAGTAGACGTACAAGTATGAGTCCTCTACTCAAAGGACGTCAAAGCGGCTAATGCCTGACTAGGCAGCTACCAGACAAAATCGAGAAATTGATACGACAGCGGGTTGGTGGTTAAAAACCGCAGCGAGCTAACTGCCGATAAGTGCGCGTAATCGCTACTCATTGATGAACGATTGAAAAAATATCACAAGGTTTCGACATGACCGACAAAGAGCTACGACGTACGTCGTAGCTCTTTGGTCTGATTGGATTGAATATGTCAGAGGCCGACGTGGTGCCCCTATTTTTGCTTGACATCTTTGTGCAAGGCCTTGGGAAAATTTTCATCCCACTTCGCAGTCTGCTGATAGGGGTGCTACTGCAAAAATCGCGCGCCGTAATTGCCGGGAGTGCTCGCTACCACCTGAAAGTGAGGGCTGACCGGATATAGTGATCGTTCCTAAGGTCATACATAATGGAATCGCGCGGCGACTGGGAAAACACACCGGCCTGCAACGTCAAGAAGAGGTGGTCCGTCAGCCTTGACCTGTACTCCAAACGATACAAAGTTTCTTTGGTCTTTACGTCGACACTTGCGGTGACCAGAAAAGCGCTATCGTTGGCATCGTTCATGGCCACCCGAATGCCAACGACGACGTCATTCTGTAGCGGGGTCAGCGCCGTAAACTGCCGCGCATCCCATGCATACTCCGTGATGAGGCCCAAATCGGCATTGCTCCCTCCGAACCCGTAAATCGTATGTTCAACGCCGGCGACCGCGGCGGAATAATCCTGCCTCTCGCCCCGAGCATTGAGCTGATGATGGCGCCTGATCGCCTCGATCTTCCACAGCGTCGCGTCGCCAGTGATCTGGCCTTCGAAGCCGAACTGGGAGATTTCCCCATACACGGGCACGATTTTTCCTGCTTGTGCGCTGGGACGAAACGACGGCTCGCGCGACAACCCTTGAAACAGCGAAAGCGCAATATCCACGTTGCCTGCCGTGCTTGCGAGACGAGCCGCGAAGCCGGGCGTAGAGCGGCTGGCCCCGTCTGCGAAAACAGCTTCTTTCTCGTCAATTTCAGCATTCAAACGTAGGCGGCTTCGTTGCCCCAGATAAGCGCGCTCCCTGAAATACGGCAGGTAGTAAGCGGACGCGCTGACGGGATACTTTCCGGCGACATTGAAAATCTGGCGAAGCGCTACCATTGGCTGGCCTAGCTTGTGGGTGTCCACCTGCGTTTCCAGCACATCAACCTGATTGATAATGTCAACGATATGCGCCGACTCCGTTTTTCCCCAAAACACGTAATCGTAGCCAACCGTGAGCCCTGTCTTCCCGACATTGACGTCGATCTTGGCTTCACGAACATCGGCATGAGTTCTTTGCGTATCGTTCGGGTCGTAGCGAAAAAGCGGCGCGAGTGTGGCCGTCACAGACTCGCCTGACGCCGTCGCTGGCCAATTGACAACCAGTCTTGGACGTAAGGCGACCGAATTCATGGTTCTAGCCTGATCAGCAAACAGCGGCGATTGGGTAAAACTCAGATTTTCAAATTCAATCGCATTGGTCAAGGTGACGTCAGCCGAGCCTAGCTTGTCTTGCGACGGTGCTTCGCGCGAGATAAACAGAAAAATAGCCGACAATACAACCCGCACGTCAAGGCGGTTAAACGGCAGATCAAACATAGGGCTTCACTTGCAAGACGACGTTAATCTGACATGCTAGGCATTCTGTCGGGATTAAAATCGCTATCGACCAGTTTGGCTTCGAAATCGTAGCCAGCAAATTTCAGAATAGTCGATTTCCCAGTTTGCGCATTGACCATCGCGATCTTCGATGGCCGCCAATAACGGCCTTTATATTTATTGAACTCCATGGAGTTCAACGTTTTTTCAAGATCGCCACGACGGTTCAAAAACTGGATCTGCCACTGCCGGTAGGCCTCGCTGTCGATCCAGACAATCCGGTGTGAGTACCCGGACCGGGCATTGCGCGGAACGGTATCGACGACATGGCACTCGAGCGCCGGGTTACCCGGGCACGGCTCGTCGCGCAGCCATTTATAGGTGTAGTTGGCCACTTCCTGGGAACTCAGATCCTCGAACGAAAACTCAGAACTGACGAATTTTCCGGCACGGTTCGACGATGAAATACGTTTCACCCGTTTATCGACGGGCAGAAAGATCCACTGATCGTCGTTTTGCGGTTCAAGCTTGGAATGGGTCAGAGAAACGACGCCCTTGATATCGAGCGGAGACTTGAACAGGATGAGCAGCCAGTCCCCCTCAACCTTCGCATCGCGCTCTAGGTTCAAGCTTTCCAGCGCACGCACACTTTCCTTGCCGGCTGCGTCGCGCAGAATCATTTCGCCCTTGGCCCGGTAACTGCGCCAGCCGGTATCGGCGCCGTCGGCCAACATAGCGATATACAAGCCTTTCTGCTCGGCAGTATCAGCCGCAGCAGCGACACTCATCAGACAACAGAAAGTGATCGAGGCCAGACGGCCATATTTCAAGCCATTTCTCATACTTTTTCCCTGGAAAAGAAGGCGATTAAAACTGAAGGAAGAAGGAAAATATCACCCAGAATGGCGAAAGCGATAATCATCGCGGTCAACTTGGCCATATCGCCGTTCACGGCGAAACCGGACTGCGCCAATATGGAAAATCCAATAATCAGACCAATCGAATTGACGACCATGGACATGCCGACAGTGTCGAACGCTTCACGAATCGCATGCTCCACCATTTTTCCATTTCGCCGGCTGGTCTTGAAATGGATGAGGAAGTGGGAAGTGTCGTCAACGATAATCCCTAGCGTCATGGCAACCACTACGGCAATGGCCAGCGTCACGGTCCCAATCAAATAGCCCCACACCCCGAACGCGAGGATGATCGGCAGCAGGTTCGGAATCAGACTGATGACGCCCAGGCGTACGTCGCGCAGGATAAACAGCAGCAGGATCGATATTCCGATCAAGGAAATCGTGGTGCCTTTCAACATGGCGCGCACGTCACGATACGAAATTTCGCTGAAAACATAACTGAGGCCCGTGGGAGTGACCTGGAGACTTGGCGCGTTCGCGTCCAGCCATTTGCTCGCGCGCAGGTTCAATGCCTGCATTTGCGCCGTCGATACGTTTGCCATTGTGACCGTGACCCGAGTGGCGGAGCGGTCAACATTGATTTGATCAGTCAAATCGATTCCATAAGGTAGCGACAGCTCGTACAAGAACAGGTATTGGCTTGCTTTTTCTTTCGTCTCGGGGATGCGATAAAAATTCGGATCGTCGCCATGCATATTCATATTCAAGCGAGCGAGCGTATCGGTCAATGACCGCACGAACGTTACTTCCGGCTGCTGACGCAGCCAGGTGACGAAAGCGCTGACATCGGCAAGGTAGCGAGGATCGCTGATGCCCAACGCCGAGTTTGCCGGCAGCGCATATTCGAACGCATTGTGCCCACCCAGCCGCGCTTCATAGAAATCCATATCACGACGCAGTTCGTAGCGCTCGTCGAAATATCGGACAAAGTCGTCCTGCAGCTTAATCTGTGAAATCCCGAACGACACGATACCAACGGTAACCGCGCTGACCATCAGTATGGCCTTGTATCGGCGAATGACAAATTCCGCCAGCACCACCATTGCACGGTTGACCATCGCCTTTTTGGTATGACGGGAAATCGGAACCAGAATGACCAGAGCAGGGAGCAGGCAAAGAGTGAAAAACAATCCGGCGATCTCCCCTGCCGCGACGATATTGCCCAACTGCTGAAACGGCGGAGAAATAGAGAAATTGAGCGCCAAAAATCCGGCTACGGTCGTTAGCATCGCCACGGTAATGGCGACTATGTTTTCGCTTAGCGCCTTGAGAACCCATTCCTTGCGGTCCTCGCTCAACAGCATGTTGCGCCGCACTGCAGACAGAAAATGGCCGACATTTGCTACCGTGATCGTCATGATAATCAATGGCGCCATGACTGACATCGAATTCAAACGTCCGCCGACCCACCCCAGGGCACCCAAGGCCACGACAATCGCCGAGCCGACAATAAGCAGCGCCAGTCCGGCGCTGACGATGCTGCGCAGCGCAATCGCAAGACATACCAGGAACGCTAGAACCATCGCCGGCGTCAGATTTTTCCCATCCTCCTGCCCGGAGACGGCAAACTGATTATTCATCATTAGCGAGCCGGTCAGCTTCACCGCGATCTCCGGATGAGCAGTACGGAACTTTTGTACCAGGGTTTGCGTCGCCGTCACGATTTCAGGTGTTTCGGTCTGCACGTCATTGCCGGGCAGTCGGAAGATCACGTGAACCGCCGTCACGTCGGACGCCGGAGGAATGACGGAATGCAAGAGACCGACTTCTTTTAGAGCAATCGTTTTTGCGCGGGCAGCGTCTGCCGTACCGATATGTCCAGGGTCCTCCACAAGATCGCGTACGGTAAGCGAATCGCCCTCCGCGTAGCTATATTGGAAGTTGGTGACGCTATCGACCCGGCGGACATGGGGCAGTAGCCACGCCTGACGCGTGAGTTCATCGATTGCCTTCAATGTCGCGGGCGTGAAAACCTCTTTGCCCGAAGGAACAAGCACCAGGCTGATCGTGTCGTCCTTTGCAAAGCTTGTCTCAAATGCATCGAGTGCAATCCGGTCGGGATTATCCTTGGCAAAAAAGATCCTGGCATCGGACTCAAAACCGATTTTGCCAATGCCCATGCCGAAGCCAACCAGCAGCAACACGCTAAGCGCAATCCAAAGCCAGCGCAAACGGACAATAAATGAAGCAACAAGTTCAGCCACGATCAGCGCACCCGGGTTAATTTCGCCGATTCGTCACCGCCATGCTCGCCACGTTCAACTGCAAGGTCTGACAATGTGAGCATGGCATCACGTAAATGAGCGCGGATTTTGGATCCGATTACTCGTCCAAAGAGCGGCGCAAGCAGGCCGCGCATCTCAACCGCGTGCACGATTTGCGCGCCCCCGCCAGCCAGGACTTCGTAGCGGTGCGTGAACGCGAGTGTGGTCAGAGGTAATTTAGCGCAATCAATAAATTGCTTGTTTTCCTCGACATTGGTGAGTTCAAACGCCACCACCGGTCCGCTTCGTGGCTTCATACTGCCTTTTGTGCCCACGACAAACGGCCCGCCGAGCTTTACCCACTCAAGTTCGCTATCCCAGCGCGGCCACGTCGCGGCGTCTTGCCAGAGCGCCCAAATTTGTTTCGACGTGGCGTTGGTGACCACCGTTTCTGAATGCTTCCATGTGAACATCGTGATTACCTTTAAAAGATGATTAATGGTGTGGTGCCGTTACGCGCTGACTTTCGAAATCGCTCGGCGGCGCGTACTCAACAGGAGCACCAGCGAAGCCATAACCGCCAGCGCTGCGGCCATCGGCAGGACCAGCACGCCCTTGCTCTCCACCAGGGTGCTGGCGGCAAAAGTGGCGGCAGAGATTCCAGCATTGAAGGCGGTCGCGTTGAAAGCTGCGGTAAGGCGAGGACTCAAGCCCTGTTTGCCGGCCGCCAGCGAGACGACAGAGCTTTGCACCATGGGTGCGATAGCAAAGCATGCTGCGCTCCATATGAACAGGATCGCATGGAATAAGACCGGATAATTCGGCGTGAGTACTAGACAGGCCAGAGCCAGCGACTGCATCCCAATCGCGCTGGCAAGGCCACGCCGCGATCCCAGTACCTCCAGCAGTTTTCCGCCCAGGCCGTTGCCGACCAGTGAGCCAAACCCGATCACAACGAGGGAGCGCGCAATGTCCGACGGGGCGAACGACAGCACGTCGCGCAAATACGGCTCAATATATGAAAAAAATACGAACCCGCCGCCGAAACCGAAGATCGTGATGCTGTAAAGCGTCACCAGTCCGCTCGACAGGTAGGCGCTGAAAGGCGCTTCATTGATCAGATCGATCGCATCGTCGAGTGTCGGAACAAACAGGTGAAGCAACAGGCCAGCTACTGCCGCAAGGACGGCGATCACGATGAATACGTTTTGCCATCCGGCCATCACGCCAAAGCCGATACCGAGCGGGACTCCGAGCACCATCGCCACCGTCAGTCCGGAGAACATGACCGCAATGGCCAGCGGCGCCTTGGCAAGCGTCACCAGCGCGGGCGCGACCGTGCTGGCGATGCTGAAGTAAGCGCCGTGCATGGCCCCAGCGAGCAAGCGTGTCAGCAAGATCGCATACAAGCCTGGAACCAGCGCCGAAGCCAGATTGGCGACGGCAAATACTGCGACCAAGCAAAGGCAAACTGTCTTGGAAGGAATTCTCCTGGTCAGGTGAGCAATCACCGGACTACCGATGCTGACACCTAAAGCATAGGCGGTGATCAACATGCCAACCGTCGCCAGGCTAAGCTTCAGATCGGTGGCGATTTGGGTCAGCAACCCGATCACGACAAATTCCGACAAGCCGATGGCAAAAGCGGAAAACGATAGGGATAACAGCGGTTTTGAAAAAAGTGAATACGGTTTCACAGCGTGGTATCACTAAGAAATGTGGAGCAACAGAAATCAGCAAGACGTTCGCGCAGCAATCCGACAAGTTCAAGTTTGTAGACGCGTCTGTAGCACACGGCGTACTGATTGACCTCGTCCCATTCCCAGGCTCCCGTCTGAATCTTGGTACCTTGGGAGTCGCGCGCACCAATGAAGACTTTGGCGCCGCGATATCGACGGGTCACGAAGATGCTCTGCAACCCATCAATGCCGGCCAGGTCGAGCCGGATTGTCGATTCCGACACTCGTTCCCAATTTATCGCCTTAGACCAAGCGCGCACAAGGAAAGGCCAGTCAAGGCGCCGGAAAAACTCGGCGCGCTCAATCTGGTCCAGAACGACAACAATCGTCGAATGCGGGCTCATGCAAACAGCCCGGCGTGACGCTTGATGCGTGCCGAATCAGCTGCGGTGAGCTCTATAAACCCACGCCTGAGCAACAGCCCTAGGTTCGGCGTGGCCCGAAGATCCATCTCTGCCACGGTTTTGAGTGCCACGCGCGGGAAATCGAGGTAGAACTCCACATCCTTGCGGAACGGTGAAAAACCGGGGAACTGCTCGACCTGATAGACCTTGTCATCGAGGAAGCGACCTCGATAGGTGAACGCCATGATGCTGTCACCCGTCCCCATCCCAGTTTTGGGCGAATAAATGAAAAATTCGTCTCCAGCGCTGGTACGTCGCAGCGGCGCTGCCTTGCCATGGCAAACCTGCAAAAAGCCGGAGGATGCCGCCACGTTAGCGTGTTCCAGCGAAATAACGGCCAGCCAATGTTTCATGCTGCTTGCTCTTTCACAACCAGCTTGCCCAAGGCATCGACACTCGCGGCAACGTCTGCTTTCAGGGAATTCCACATGCGCGTGCGGAACAATTCGGGATCGGCGGGCACCGCGCAGATCGAGTGTTCCAGCGTTGCAGTCTCGCGCACTGTATTAATAATCAACGTATGGCCAAAGGCCATCAAACCCATAGGCCCCGCGGAAGCGGTTGTGAACTGCAAGCCTTCGACGGAGCTGACAACGGTCACTGGGATCGGTTTGCCGGCCATTTTCGGCACCACAGAAAAGCGCTGCCCGAGCCCGATCACAACATCACTTGCCGCTTCAGTGTTTGACAGCGACTGGTCCCAATCATGCCAGCTCGAGAGCTGGTTCCAGCGTTGCCAAACCAGCGCGGCGGCGGCCAGTGGCAGTTCTTTGCGGTGAGCGAAAGCGAATACGGTCGACTCATTCTGGGACATGGCTGTATAGCTCCTGATGTGCATTGATGGTGTGGTTGATTGTTTCGGCGTTGGAGGTCGATGCAATGAGACTAAGCGCGCCGAAAAAGCCTGGATAAATGCCGGCTACCGCTTGGCCCGCAATTTTTCTGGGGATACATTCAAACGTCCCCAAGATGACGGCGCCGTTAGCCTGGGGGTTCGACGCCATCAGTGCGCCAATCGTGGCGCGGATCAGTTCCGGATCCTTGGTAGAGATCGTGATCGCCTCTCCCACGTTGCCGTTCTCGATCGTTAAATGTCCTTGGATAGTGGCGGGAAACCATGCCGTCGCCACATAGCTGTTCACTCCATCCATGGTGCTATTGATACAGGGACTCATCGCCTCCGCCACATAGTCCCAGTTAGCGTAGCGATTGCAGATTACCATGGGCGAATTGGCGGGATCGCATCCCATCTCGCGCAACTTCTGGTTGATGTTGAAATACTGGAACATCCCCTGCGCGATGCGCGTCGCCGAGGATATCTTCTGCAATTGGCGTCGGCTTAGAAGATGGTCGAAATCGCGCCTCGCGATCGTGTTTTTTACGCTCGCTGCAATATCCTCAAGCAATGCCGATTGCTCATTCAGTCGACATGTATAGGTGGGACTCATATTAATTCTCCATCACCAATGACGCGTGAATTCCACCAAACCCGCTTGCCGTCTTCAAGATTGCGTTGATCTCGCTGGCTTGCGAAGCGGACCTCGGCCCAACGTTCTCGTAGGCATCCACCTCCAGTCCGACCGGCGTTCGCGGGAGCCTTTGTTCGGTCAGCATCTTCCAGGAAAGCGCAACTTCAATCATGTTGGCGCCGCCAAGAGCGTGGCCGTGATTGCCTTTGAACGCGGTAATGGTCGGCAGCTTTGGGCCAAAAATATCGGACAAGGCTTGGAATTCCGCCTCGTCATTTTGCTGCGTTCCCGACGCGTGGAGGTTCACATGCGAAATCTTTTCAGAAGCAAGCCCGGCCTCATTGATCGCCTTTTCGATACTCGCTTTGATAGAGCCACCATCGGTCGCGATATCGGTCATATGGAATGCGCTCGATACGCAACCGTAGCCAGTGATGCGCGGCTCGCGCTGCTTACTCGACGGGTTCGGCTCAGTGCTAACGAGAATCGCACCGCCGCCGTCTGCAAACAAAAATCCCGAGCGGTCATTGCAAAATGGCCGGGACGGACTGGATGTGATGGACTCGTCGAACGCGATGGTGGCGTTGATGCGGTCGAACGCCATATAACCCAACGGCGTCAGACCGAAGTCGATCGACATGACAATTGCGCGCCGCAAATTAAGCGAGTGCATGACCTGTCGTGCTAGGCCCGCTGCCTGAAGCCCGGCGCAACATCCAGTCGGGATACAGATGAAGCGCGTGTTGGGCCCCCAAGCGGCGGTCTCGGCGAACACCTTTTCGGTGGCGGAAAAATCAAGCGCCTCGGCATCAACAACCCGCTTGGAATAGATTTCGTTCTCGACATGTGCCAGGTTTCCCACTGCCGTCGCGAAAAAGATGGCGTCAACCGGTGCGCCAATGTTCAGTTCGGCCACCAGCGCGCGCACCGTTTGATTGAAAAGCGGCGCGTACACGGTCATGTCTGACGAACTACCGAGAACGGTCTCCGCAGCAAAGAAGTGCTGCTCGTCAGATAATTTAGCGCTCCCGAATGCGGTCGCGCCAACCAGCACTTTCCCCCAGATGTCGTCTAGCGATCTGCCTAATGGACTGATCGCAGCTGCACGTTGAATATAGATGTCTTTCATTCGATAACTTTCGCAACTGCTCTTGTCCAGGCTGCGCCGCAGCGTAACTTGATAGGCAAAGCAATGAATTCAACAAGGTTCGCGTCTTCAAAATCTTTGAGGTTGTGTAAGCGTTCAATCTGGTAATACGGTTTCGAACGGCCCAGCACATGCGCTGGCCACAAGACTTTCGGATCGCGGGTTTCCACAAACTCACGCGACATCACGGCGAACGGAGGATCCAGGCTGAAAGCATCGGTGCCTATGATCGAATACCCGCGGTCAAGCGCAGCCTCGACATATTTGGATGGCACTCCCTTGAAATTATTGAAGTAACTTTTCTGGCCATAGCGCTGCCAAGCACCTGTGATGAAAATCACCCCTTTTGCCTTGCCAGCATACCGATCCAGTTTGGCCAGGTACGCATACCAGTCAATTTCGACTTTGGATTGGCCTTCGGTTTCTAGGTCGGTGAACACGACCGCATTACCCATGAAGTTATGGATAGGTGCGGACGCAATATCATGCCCCTCCGGGTGATAATGCATGGGCGCGTCGATATGGGTGCCCTGATGAGTCGACAGGGTGACGATCTCATTTGAGATGCCATAGCCATCCGGCCAGTCCTCAGGGGTGATATCGAATCCTTTGCACAGTAGCGCCACGCCCGCCACATGGTCGATGAGATCGACGCGAATTTCTACCGGTTCCCCATTGCCGGGATAAAGCGGGGTAGAAATACATTGAAATTCCTTCATAAAAATAATTCCAGCGGTAGGTGTGGATCAATTTGACTATGAGTTGGACGTAAAAGCGCGGAAGCCGGCAGTGCTGGTCTTCCCGCCAGTTGCAGCAATTGCGATAGTGCGACCATGACGCCGTACTCCTTCAGCGGACAACTGCGACGCGCAGCTTCGCCAATCGGCCTGATATTCTTTGCGAGCGACATTGCGGTATCGATATGCGGCACCGCATGACCGGAAAAACGCACCTGCTCCAGCGCTACGGGCATACCAAAGGCGCGCGCGGCGGCCAACACGGTCTCAACCTCCATCGGCGTGGACACGCTGTGGGAGCAGCCAATGGAGATTGCATCGCCACCGACCGGCACAGCAAAAAACGTTTGCAAAGCGCCATCGCCGTCTGTTCTCGACCAGAACAACATGCGCGAAGGCGCCACTGTTACGGGTCGTGCGAGAATGGCATAGGTGCAGGCGGTACGCGCTTGTGCTTGCCTAACAACGCGATAATTCGTGTCACAGAAAACTGCCTCGCTTCCCCGGCAATCGAGCACGGATGCGTAATCTTGCAAGTTCGCTGGCAAGTTCGGCGTAATGCTGACCAATTGAGCAGCGTGGGCACGCTGAAGCAGCCACCTCGCGAGACGGCCCTTGTCGTACACAAGGAAGTCATCGTTGCTCACCAATCGGCGCGTGATCCGTTCCCCGCTATCAATCCAGACCAGGTCCGTGATAGCCGGAGCAACTTCAGTAACAGCGGTGCCCTCCTCCTCTTCCCCGCCTCCGAGCGCGTCAAAAAATGCCCGTCGCGGCAGTAGTTCGGGAATGTGACTCACTCTGGCATCAGCCCTACAGTAGAGATCCGTTGGCTGACCCGCGGCCGATAGGTTGGCCGCCAGACCAGCGGCGATGCCGCTACCGATAATCAACCTTCGAGATCCCATGCTTTATGCTCCACAAGCTTGATTAAGTTTTCTCTTAGAATTCGAAACATGTGGATCGCTTTGTCGGCCGAGTAATTGCCTTTATCCATCACGATGGTCCGCCTGGCAAAAACTTCCTTCTTCGAACTTCCCTCGCACCACCAACGGGCGGTCAGCGTTTTGATGCCCGGCGGCGGCACCAGGTGACTCACCTCAATCCCAGCGGCTGTGCGGATTCGCTCCACTTCGACCAGATCGGGGACATCCCGCCCGGCATCGAAGGTGAGCAAAAAGTGCTGCCGCATGTCGCTATCGTGGGAGACACGAATATCGATGACCCTGTCCAAGCTGGCAACCCAGTTGTTAATATTCCAGATTCGCTCAATAGGATCGCTGTCGGCAGGCACAACCATCTTGGTCAGGAGATGGAGGCAGACCTCATCCGTTACTTGTTGCCGTGGTTGGTCCATGTCTTTAGCGCCGCGGCAATGTGTTTGCGGATTAACGTTATGGAGTCTTCAATGTTTACGCCATCATTGAGGTCGAAAGCATGGTAACTAATCAGCTCGGTCTTGTTTGCATCAAGTACCTTGAATCGCCAGCCGCCTTTATGCACTTTGAAGCCCACTGGCGGCTTCGGCTGAGTAAAGTCGATAATGCCCGCCTCTAGGTTCATATAACGAGAGGACTGAACAAAGTAATGCTCTTTGGTGTTCAGTTCTTCAATATGCATTCTGAAATTCTGGAAGCGCCCGTCGTCATATTCCGGTTCAATTTTTGTCACATGCGCGAGTATTTCCGGCCACTTTTCATATTCAGCAATGCACGCCTGAACCCAATCCAGATTTTGATTGATGGTGGCCGAGCCTTGTAGAACGTACGGCAAGTCGGTTGGAAGCCAGTTATCGCGGTGCATGACGACATATTCGACTAAATCGGCTACTGTTTGCACTTCATCCTCTTTGACGGGGGCAGCGCTGGTGGCGAGCGACGATAACGATATGGCGAGGCTGACTAGTTCCTGGCTATCGAGTCCAAGCGTATCGCGCAACTCGTCGTCCAACTTAAGGACGACAGCCGGAGAATCGATTACACCAATTTCGAACAACGCATTTCGTACGTCGGACAGGGCTCTGCTTTGTTTCGATGGCTTAACCATGTTGCGGGGTCCTTTCTAACCAGAACGTCTTTTTCGAAGCGCTGATATCAATCATGTGATTGTTCATCGCCCAGGAGGATTGCTGCTGATTCAAAGCGGCTGAGTTTTCCCACATGCTCTCGTCGAAAAACTCGAGCATGATGTTCTGCACCCATGTTTTTCCCAACTCGGTCAAACAAATTGCATCGGACTCGTCGACCATCATGTTCTCGGCGATGAGGCGATTGAAGATTTCGGTGAAGTCATCGTATAACTCGGTGCCCCACGAATTCTTGTAATGCTTTTTATCGATCGCAAAATACAGCAGGTTGAAAATAATGTAGCGCTGACGGCTCAACAGCGGGGTAAGAGGAATACTCGCTGTGGTAAAGATGCTTTCGCCTTTGTTGACTGTATCAATATAGGCTTCAACATCTTTCGACGTTCCAGTACGACGCTGATTGATAAAGCTGTACGCGCCCGGGCCTACGCCGAGCGCATCTACGCACTCGGTCATCGTCCACTGGTTGTATTTCGACTCATAGCCGGGCTTCGCGTAGTGCTCAAGCATGTAATTGACCATGCCGGCGTCGGTGGCAAACTGGCGGATCATGGCTTGCATTTCCTTGACCATCCCACTTTCAGGCGCTGCCACGTTGTTAACTTTGCCTTCGCGAATCAGCTTTTCCTGCTGGGATCCTGGGGTGACGCGGTAAAGATAGGTGGTCAGGTGCTTGATGCCGAGTGTTCTCAACACTTCGAAGTCTTTTTCCCACAGGTCAACGGTTTGACCGGGAATGTTGTACATCATGTCGAGCTGAATATTGTCCAGCCCCGCATCCTGGAACATTTTTATGGCATCTTCGGTTTGCTGCGCCTTATGCGGCGAACCGACAGTGCGCAACACTTCCGGCTGGAACGATTGCGCACCCAGCGAAATACGATTGATGGCGGAGTTGGCAACAAACCGGATTTTCTCCTGGTTATAGTCTTCCGCGTTCCCCTCGAGGGTAATTTCGCAGTCACTGGACAGTTTGAATTCATTGCCAAGGGTGTCCAGAATTTTGTCGAGGTGACGCACTTCAAGCAGCGAACCGGTACCCCCGCCGATATAGATACCACGCAGATTGGCCGTACTCCAACGCGTCGTAGCGGCGTGGCGTTTCAAATCCTTTACCAAAGCATCGACATAAATATCCAGACGGTCTGTTCCGCCATCGGACTTTTTCAACAGGTCAACGAAATATGGACATGCTTTGCAGCGAACCCGGCAATACGGAACCGCGAGATACATGACGAAATTGTCACCAACCTTGTCAAGTGCGAGCGACGCATCGAGAGCAGTACGATTTTCCAATCCGACGACGTCATACATATCGGGCGGATACAAGATGAACGGCATATAACATGGGTTTTTGAACATTTTTTCTCCAAAAAATATTGTTGCAGCGGATAGACTGGTATGAAATCCAGCATCATTACTATGAATCCGTAACATTGCTGGAAAAATTCGGTCACAGATTCAAGTGTTAATCTGCAATGCAGTGATCGGCACACCACGATTCATCATTGGTACTCCCCCGCGTTTTGCATGAAAACCATTCAGTCTTAACAACCTCTCCATCCCCACAGGTGACACTGTGACCAACGTCTCTGCGCCAAGCATTGAACCTACCCGCATCACGCTGCGAAGAAGCTCTGACGCATGTTGTGCAGATGCCTGATGTTCAATCGATCCACTTGGGTAAGGCGAAGCTGCTGCAAACCGGGAAAGCTCCCAAATCTTCGGATCATGTGGAAGCTGTTTTCCACCCCAAAGTTCGGGAAACACTTTCTCCATCAAGTACGGTGCAGTCGTCGGCAACAAACGGGCTACACCACTGACTTGACCATCTTCATCATGCGAGCAGACATACACAGCATCAGGGCCGTCAAATTCGTCCAACTCCATGCCGTTGATGGTGTTCAGCTCCCAACCCAGTTGGTTGATGAAAACTTCACGGCGGTAGTGCCCCATTTGCTCAAAGAGCTGAGGCGGCAGTTGTTGCCTGGTTCCGGTGCTGTATTGCCACATGACATTCATCCCTTCGTTCGTTCTTGAACTTAGAATGGATGCTATGAAATGGGTAGCGTTTTGGTAAGCTGTTAAAAATAGTAGGTTGACAGGTCAACCTTGGTCTTATAGGTCTTTATCGGACTATGCGTTATGGGCACCTGATGTTGCAGCTTTGGATGCCATTCCACGCGCATGGATCAAGTTTGACCGGTGCTCACTGCCTGCAAAACATCCTTTTGCCATGCTTGGGCATCCACCCATGTGGCCAGAACACGCAAGCTGTCGTCCCAAGCCAAGACCTGTCCGTCCTCATTGAGCAATTGGATGTTGGTTCGAGGAAGTTCTTCACGTTGCCAATGGATACTTTGCTCCGTTGACAGAACATGCCAGTCCCACCCTATGGTGATGGGGAACTCTGCAATGCAAAGCCATTCTGTGTAACCCGTTACGGTCGTCACGGTGCCACAACGCTGATTAAGCGGTAAGTCTTTCGGGTCTGCATCCACTGCCGAAAAAAAATGTTCCAGCCGCAGGTTAAGCAGCTCTTGCATGGTGGCCTGCACCAAGCCCATGTCAGTGATTTTCATGGCAGGCAGTATGCCCGTTTGGGTGCTGGTTTGTCGATCAGCGTAGCCAGCCCAGCAAAACAGCACGCGCCACAGCAGCGGTTTTGTTAGGGCTGTCTAGCTTTTTAATACTGTTCTTCAGGTGAAAGTCCACCACGCTTTTACTCAAGACCAAAATGTCAGCAATGTCTTGAGCTGACTTCCCATCGGCAGTCCACTGCAAGACCTCCCGCTCCCGAGAAGTCAATGGAGCGCACATCTGCGCATTTTTTACCATAATGGTACGGGACAGGCTGACATGGGCAACCTGAACCAGCCAGCGCATCTGTGATTCTTTGGCTTGCAGTTCACTCGCAGTTATCAACTCGCTGCGTCTGCAGAGTGTGAGCAAACTGCCTGCACCACTGCGTTCCAAACTGGACTGCGCCCACCCAGCTTTGATTCCGTGATCTTGGACATCACTCCAGAGCGCTCGATTGCTGGCAAACGTCTCATCGCTCCACAGCAAGGGTTGCTGACTCTTCCTGCCATGGATCACACTGGGATCGGTGAACAGATAACCTGCCTTGCTGTAATGTTCTTGCCAAGGTTGAGAGTAATTGTTGAACAGCGTGATCTTTGGTTGGGTCACTGGGTAGGGTGACTGAAAGCCGAAGGCAACATGTTCAAACCCCAACTGAAATGCGACACGTTCTATGCTGGCAAAAACATCTACCGGGCACGTAGCAGGAGCTACCAGCAAATTCAGCAAGTCCTCATGCCACGTGTGCATGCTCAGCTTTCTCGCAACTCGCCAGATGGATACGTGCACCACCCTTCGGGCGTATCGGGTATCCGAAATGGTCGAACCTTGATGTCAGGCTCAAAGAGGAAGATGAGCTATTTTGGGTCATTAATACATTTCATGATACTGAAATTTCTTACCATTTTATGACGTCATCCGTTTTTATTAACGTTAAAGATCAACACCAATACATGTCTTTGGCGTCATTACAAAAACCCGACAAAAACAAGACCATTGCTGCCACTTACAAGGACAGCCACGCATGGTCAAACCCATTCGCCGGTCGCTAGCCAGACGTTTGGGTCGGAACATTGGGGACCGCCGTCGGGCCGTTGGCCTGACACAAGAACAGCTCGCCGAATACCTCGACATCGACACATTGACTGTGTCGCGCTACGAGACTGGCAACATCCTTCCCCCGCTGACTGTGGTGGATACTGTCGCCCGCTTGCTCAACACCACCATTGCCGATTTACTGGCCGAAGAATCTCTCCCGCCTTTGGAACATGCTGAACGCATAGGCATCTGGTTGTCCGGTCTGTCCATGGCTGATCGAGATTGGATTGAGGGAGTTGTCAAGCAACTAGTGCTAAGGTGCCAGCCACGCCCGCGAGGCAGGCCTCGGACCAAGCAACCAGCTACTGATCACATCCCAAGAGCCCATCTCATCTGAAGCGACATCAGAGTCCATGGCACCGTTCGGCGCTTAACTACTAAAGTTGCTCGTCCACCGAATTGAGGCTCACAAATCGACGCCCTGGGCTAGCTTTTCTTTGTGAATCAAAGAAAATCGTCAAGGTCGTAGTCCCGTCACCGAAAACCCCCGACTCACTTCCCCCTTGATTAGCAGCTTCACGTACATCTCATGATTCGGAAGATGCATGAAGTCAGTGGCGGTGAAAACGGGTGCAAACTCACGAGCTAAAAGCGGGGCGTCTTCGGCACCCACACGGAATGAAATGATCGTGCCGACATTGCCGAGCACGGCACTGCGCAAAGAATCTGGAAGCTGTGCCAAATACTGGTGTGCCAGCATCACCGAAAGCTTCATCTTGCGCACCTCAGAGAGCATGCCCGCACTGCTGCCCGTCAGAAAGTGCTCGAACTCATCGAGATAGAGAAAACAAGGCACGCGGCTTGTCTCAGGCAGACTGGTGCGTGACAGTGCCGCAAGGGTGATCGTTGTCACCAAAAGACTTCCTAGCAAATGGGCGCTGTCACTACCGCTTTTGCCACGACACAGATTCACAATGAGCATCTCCCGTGTATCCATGATGCGGCGCAGAGAAATTTCTTCCCCGTAGTCCACCAGCGTTTTGTACAGGTGGGGGTCTGCAAGATAGGCTCCCACTTTGCTTTGAATCGGTGCGATGGCTTCTTGCCTGGTGCGCGGCAGCAGCTTGTCATATTCCTCACGAAAAAAGTACAGCACCTGCTGGTTCTCCACATGAGACAGGACTTCATGCCGATAGTCCTTGTCATCCAAGAGACGCAAGATATCAGGGAGGGTGGCTTTGCCATATTCAAGAAGTGCATACAAGGTGCAGCGCAAGATGTGCTCCATGCGGTGCCCCCATGCCTTTTCACCGAAGTGATGGCGGAAGGTGTCCAAGATGCCTGATGCCGCGAGAGGAATCAGCTGCGGTGCCACTGCCTTCAAAGGGTTGTAACCGTAGCGTCCTGGCTTACCAAGATGTAGGTAGGTGAGCCGCCGCCTGCTGCCTTCATTCATGCAGCTCGTGACACGCTCCGCCAGGTCACCATCGGGATCAAGCAGGATGATTCCCCTCCCGGCCGCGATGTCTTGCCGGATAAAGTTTTCAATCAGCGTGGTTTTTCCGGTTCCTGTTTTTCCGATGACATAGAGATGCTGGAAACGATCTTCGGTGTAGATGCCCACGGGGCGATGTGGTCGCCGTGCATTGCTCATGCCAAAAAATGTGATGTCCTCCTTCATCACTACAGCCTACAGACTATGTGCTTCGAGGTGGAGGGGGCGAGAGGTCACTGCGTGTGACGTTTTGGCTTCGTTTCTTTTGCGCGTGATTTTTCTACTCTGTGTAAGGACACAGCTCTTTACCAAAAGGAAATATCATGAACCTGCGCACTGCAATCACAGCACGACTGAATGGGCATCCGCTCTACAGTCAGGAGAATTCACGCAACCCCATCGTCTACTGCAAACTGTTTTCGCCCTTCATGGGCGCACAGTGGTATCTCACAGAATTTGATGGTGAAGACATCTGCTTTGGCTACGTCACGGGCATGGCCCATGACGAATGGGGCTATATCAGCATCACAGAACTTGAAAGCGTTTGCTTCTCGCCAAACTTTGCACTCATCGAGTGTGACCTGTCATTCACACCCACCGCGTGGAGTGAACTCTTCCCCGGGAGATCATCATGAGCGAAAGCGATGCACAGCTCCTGGCCATCCTCACCGGAGAAAAGGAGTGGCTGACCTATGAAGGCACGCTGACACCACTTTTCTACCCTGCCGATGAAATGCGAACGCATTACAAACTGCGGGCTGCCCGCGAACTGGTGACACGTCTCCTGTGTGAGGGTATCTATCGTGATGAATCATTTTCATCACCCGACAGTGTGACGCGCTACTTGAAATTGCACTACAAAGAACGGCACCACGAGGTGTTCACGGTGATGTTTGTCGATTCACAGAACAGGCTCATCGAAATTGAGGACATGTTCCGAGGGACGATCTCACAAACCAGCGTGTATCCCCGTGAAGTCGTTCGCAAAGCCTTGGCCGTGCATGCGGCTGCGGTGGTGCTGGCACACAATCATCCAAGCGGTGTAGCCGAGCCATCACGCGCCGATGAAGCACTTACGCAATCACTCAAGAGCGCCTTGGCGCTCGTCGATGTCAGAGTACTCGATCATGTGGTCATTGCCGGAACCACCCACATCAGCATGGCCGAACGCGGCCTCATCTGATGTTTTATGCCACGCACTTTGTGCGTGGTTTTCTTTTGCAAAAATTTCTACAGCATCCCAGTCCATCAAACTATCAAGAAGCTTCTCTGTGAAGGTGTGTGCTTCGTCACTAGATGTGACGTTTTGTATAGTTTTTCGGTAGGGTTTTCGGTTCGGTGCACCACCATGGAAACCCTCTCCCTCAAACAGGGTTTGAAACGGTTTTTCCCAAGTGAATTCAATGCTTTTTTGATGCACAGAGGCGTTCGAGATTGTCATTCTTAAGATGTCGCGATGGTTCGCGGCATTTTCTGTTTCAGGCAATACATACAAGGCATTTACCAGTTCGAGAAATTTCTTGGCTCTGGCCTTTCGAGCACCATCCCCTTCTTTGGCTTTGTTCTTTTCTACCTCAATGCAGAGCAGGGTGTTGTTCACATCAGCCATGCGAGTTTCATAGCTCTCTTTTAACAGCGTACCGTCGATCAACAGATCAGTCAGTCTTTCCTTGAGGGCGTGCGCATTATTGGTGCGAAGTGTCCAGGCTTTTTCTCGCTCACGTTCACCCTGCATTTTTTTCTTTTCATCGAGTTCAAAATGTAGTTGCAGTATTTCATTGAGCGCGTCACGGTGCGGCAACTTCGACAGGTGCCCTTTCAAAGCGTCACGAAAATAATCTTCACGCACACAGGTGCCTTTGCAGCTTCCTGAGTGGCAGCGGTAATACACGCGGCCTTTTTGCCTTTCGCCATACAGGGCACGTCCACAAGATGCACAGTGTGCAAGCCTTCGGAAGAGAAATTCACTGCGCGTAGGTATCGGTTGCCGCACGAAGGTTCGCCCCTCTGCCACTGCACGGCACTCGTCAAAGAGCCGCTTGCTGATAAGCGGTTCATGTTTTCCGACATAGGTTTCACCACGAACGGTGACGAGGCCATAGTAAAAGCGGTTGTGAAGCATCTTTGAAAAATTCGAGACAAAGAGCTTTTGACCGCGTGCCCCGCGCAATCCTTTCCCCGTCATGTACGCCAACAATTCCTTGAGGCCATAGTGACCGCTTGCGTACCGCGTGAATGCCTCTTTGACCAGTGGCCCTTGCACAGGGTGTATCGTTTTGAGCATCCCTTTGCCATTGTCGCAATAGCCCGGAGGTGCGCCGAAGGGAAAGAATCCTTGCCTCAGCCGTCCATACATCCCCTTCTTCACTTCCTGCCGAAGATTGCGAATGTAGTCAGCGGCTACAACAGCTTGAATGTCCGCCGATAGCCTGCCACCTCGTGAAGACAGGTCAAGCGCTTCATGGGCAAAGTGGACTGGTATCCCTTGATCCATGAGGTTACCCAGCTCTGCCCAGTCTGCGAGGTTTCGAGCACCACGGTCTACCTTGTGGATGACAACACCCACTGCTTCACCTTTGACGAGCCGTGCAAGCATGCGACGAAAGAGACGCCGCCCCACCTTGGCTGCTGTTTCCGTTTCTTCAAACCATTCGCTGATGAACAAGCCCTGTTTTGCAGCATAGGCTTCAATGGCGATTTTTTGTTCTGCGAGTGACGCACCCTTTTCACTCTGTCTGACCGTGGACACACGGATGTAGCCGAAATACTTTTTCATATTTTTCTTGTTATGTGTACAGACTACCATTTCAAATGCTTTCGTCAAGAAGCACTCTCAAACGGTAATAGAGGGCAAAGACCTCTTCAAGAAAAACCACGCGTTCTGCGTGTGATGCGCCCGGAAGGCACGTGGCTGCAAGTTGCAGCAGTTTTTCTTGTACGTCTTGATCCGTCATCTTGACAGTATGCGAAATGAAGCCGCCTTTTCCATGAAGGCGAAGGGTCACCCTGTGTGACCTTTATGCCCCTCCCGAAACAACACAGCTTTTTCTATGCTGTGCTGATGGAACACAAAAAATCAACTGGAGAAAAACAGCCACTTTATGGGAGCGCCTATGTGAATGAATCTGAGGGCATCCTTGCTGAACAACTTCTGAGAGGGGGTGGTAGCTGTTTTACCGTTTGCCGCTATGGTGTGGTTTCTGAGGAAGCCACTCTTGTGACACCTTCGTCACGTACCTTGCACCCCATCCCCGCTACCAACAATTTGCTCACACACAAAGTGGTGCTCTTACCAAAGTCTGTCGGAGAGAGTTGCAAGACGGAGGCTTTGGCCGCAGAGATTGCCGAACACCTGGAGCGCTATGTCGCACTCTCTGATGATTTCCGCATCATTGCCAGCTGGTACATCATTCTGTCGTGGGTGTATGACCGCTTCCCGCAAATTCCCTATCTGCGTTTACGCGGTGACTTTGGTAGTGGCAAGACACGCGGGCTTACGGTGATCGGCGCACTTCTCTACAAGCCGATGTTTGCCAGTGGTGCCACCACCATTTCACCGATTTTCCACACCCTTGATCTCTTTAGGGGATCACTCGTGTTTGATGAAGCGGATTTCCGCTTTTCTGACGAACGGGCCGAGATCACCAAGATACTCAACAGCGGCACGGTGGCAGGCTTCCCTGTGCTGCGCAGTGTGCAGCAGGACAGTAAAGTGTTTGACCCCAAAGCCTTTACCGTCTATGGCCCCAAGCTCGTAGCCATGCGCCATGACTTTTCTGACTTGGCGCTGGAGTCACGGTTCCTGACGGAAGAAATGGGGGTGCGTCCTGTACCTGCCCACATTCCCCACCAGCTTCCGCGTGCGGCGGATGCCGAGGCAGAGAGACTACGAAGCAAGCTCTTGCGGTTTCGCTTTGACAACTTCTGGAAGTGTTCCCCTCTCGAAACAGCGGATGCACCAGGCATCAGTCCACGCGGTTTGCAAATGCTGCTACCGCTTTTGTCGCTTCGCCCGCCCCACGATGTAAAGCAAAGACTGTTTCGGCGCGTTATGCATGAAGAGAAAGATCGTGGGATGGTGCGAGGTCTCGCGCCTGCGGCACTACTCCTACAAGTAGCTATCAGTGCTGCCCGCAAGCAGAACTCCAGCACTATCATGCTGCGGGACATCGTGAGTGATGCCGCGCTCATGCATGGTGATGAGTTTGATCGTCCGGTCACCGCCCGATACGCGGGCAGCATCATGCGAACCGTTCTGCGCTTTTCTCTCTGGAAGAGCAATGTCTACTGGGTCACCCTGCCACCGGAAGTAGAACTGCGTGAACTGTGCGGTCGCTTCGGCATCACGCTGGGACATTGGGACGTTGGGAGATAGCAAAAGAGGAAGGGGGAACCCTTCCTCTTGCTGTATCTGGCTTTGTTTCTTGGGGGTTGGGTGGTGCCGCACCCTGTGGTGAAAGTCCCAACGTCCCAACGTCCCATTTTTCGACTGACTTGACACCCCCCTATAATCCGCTCAAAATTTGAATCGCTCACTGGCGAGGGTCAGGGGTACGCCATATAGAGGTTTATGTGGCCTTCTCGGTGCAAGTCTGCTCCCGAGAAGAGCGTCCTAGTGATGGGGTGCATTTTTATTATGACAAGCCTTGATGATGAAAAAACTGCTGCTGACCACCTCCTTCCGATCCAGCGCCTAAGGCTGGGAGTCTCCCGAGAAGACTAACTCTCGGAAAACTTCCTTAGTGTCCTCCTGCGTCACTTGCTGTTGCTTAAAGGCAACGGGCAGGTTTCTTTCTTTGCAGATTAAAAATCTTGCACTTTTGCGTTTGATGTCGTAAACTTGTGCTACCACGATGAAAATTTCACCTCCACTTCTCCCGACCGATGCCAGCAGGCTTCAAGCCCGCACTTGCGATCACCATTCGGACAGAAAAAAACCCGTTAGCGCTGAAACGCTAACGGGTTTGGGGGTGTGACTTTCGTCACGGTACAGCCTCGACCTTAGGTAAAGTCAAGATGTGCAAAGTCCTGCCGACTTAAGCACTAGCACACTATAAACGATTCGGGAAAGGAAGTCAATAGATGCTGTGAATGATTTTGCCAGGTCGGGAAATTTGGACTTTTTGTTTTTGGAGAAAATCAATGAGTAACGAAACCAAACCCGACGGCTTTCCGAATCGTGCATATGAATCAGGGTACGAACGAGGACGTCGTAATGAAAGCAGTGCCGAAGGTTTTATTGATGGTTGGTTTGAAAACCAACAAGAAAAAGACGACCGAAACCGCGGCTATGAACAAGGGAGGCAAGATCGCTTGCGTTATGACAACCGATAAATCTTACAAGCATTAAAAAACCAAATAAACGGGGCGCAAGCCCCGTTTATTCTTATAAAGATACTGCGAAGGCGCTCAATCTGTAAACGTCACCCCCAGTGACCTTTTCCCTCCTTCATCTTTCCCCCGCCATTTGCGACACTGAAGAGGCACGCTGATGCTAATGTCAGCGGCACACATTCATCTATGGCGGAACAGAAAACATCATTTCCCATTTATCTGCGCACCTTGCGGCGCACCCATGCGCTGACCCAAAACGATCTGGCATATCTTTTGGGCTTCGAGTCGCGTAGCTTCGTTTCAATGCTGGAAAGCGGCATGCGCTCACCCAAGCGGGAGCAGGTGGTGATCTGCGAACTCTTGTTCGGCAAGACGCACGCAGCACTTTTCCCTGGTGAGCATGCCGGGTTTGCCGCCACCCTCAAGAAGCGCTGCTATGACCTGCTCAAAGAAGGCGGCACCTCCCCCACTGCGCGCACCAAAGTGCTTGAAGCAGCCATTACCAACATAGAACTGGCGGAGGTGGTCGCTGTATAGGAGGTATGAAAAAGTCACCTCACACACCGCGCGTTCTCGCGCTCTATCCGACGACACGCGGATTTTCTTTTGTTCTTTTTGAGTCCCCGCTGTCCCCCTTTGACTGGGGTGTTCGTACCGTGACGGATGCAAGCAAAAACGAAGGGGTGCTGTCAGCAGTGGAAAACCTGCTGGAAAGGTATGTCCCTGATGCCCTCGTGATTGAGGATGTCAGCAGCTGGGAATCGCGGCGCACATCGCGGATTCGCAGACTGTATGCCCGCATTGCCGAACTTGGCAGTGCCAAGGGGTACGCCCTCTATGCCTATGACAAAAGCGCCGTCCGTCATGCATTCAGTCCTTTTGAGGTCACCCGCAAACATGACATTGCGCGGGTGATCGCGCTTCACATTGACTGCCTTGCTCCCAAGCTTCCACCCAAGCGGAAAATCTGGTTGCCTCAAGACCCCCGTCAATCTTTGTTTGATGCGGCGGCACTGGGCCTCACGTTTTATGCACTGCACGGGGACACCTGGGCAGAAGATTCACACACACCCTAGGGTGTGTGTTTTGTATTGCAGAGAAAAGTCCGCTTTGGTACGCTTCTCTTACAAAACAAGGAGACAAACATGGAAATGCTGCTGACCAAATCACAGAAGGCGGGCATGATGGGACTGGGCTCCATCATCTTTGTGCTCGACATCAAAGCGCGGCTCACCGATGAAGAAACGGCTTTGGTGAAGCGCTACAAAATGGGCGGCACCGTCCTCTATGAAAAAGTGCCCGGTGTGACGGGACTTGCCAACAAGATGGGCACCATGGCCAGCATCGGCATACATCTCGCCGCCAAAGCCTTGCAGCTTTCGTTTACCGTCGATGAACTCCTGAAAGGCCGCACCGTCGAGTGCAAAGACATCACGGAAATGATGGCCGCCAAAGCACAGATCGAAGAAGCGGCAGAAAACTTTCACCAGATTCTGGTAGCGGCCAAAAACTTTGAAGGCGAAGAGGTCAAGACCTACAACTTGGGATGATGCCCATGTGGCCGTTTTCTCCCCGCCTGTCCAAAGAAGAAAAGGAAACACAGCGTCTCTTCGCTGAGGTGCGCCGCCTGCGGGCGGCTTCTTTTTTTGACACTGACGAAAAGGCCTTTGAATTCATCCGCGAACTATTGAGTGAAGCGTTGGAAGAGGCGGAGGTCTCGGTTGATGAAGCCATGGGCACCCCCCTTCTGCATTTGGTGCTGTCCCTGCTCTCTTCGGAAGACTTTTTGATTGACTTGCCCGAGACGCTGAGCACACAGAGTGGAAACCTCAAGGAAGGTGTGATGATTCGCCGCAGGCTGGCACGGATTCAAGAACTGCTGCGGCGTGAAGATGTGCTGCTGCCGCTTTGGCGCAGCACCATGAAAAATGTCTTGGTGCTCCTCCTTCAGTCGCTCCCCACCGAAGCCCTTGCCGATCCGCGCACAGATGGAAGCGTCGAGACACCGCCACGGCTTTCAGGAAGTCTTCCCCTTCACGCCATGATCGAAGACTTTCCGGTCTTCCTCGAAAAGCTGATGCTGCTTGTCGGCACACCTGATGTGCAAGCGACTGATCTTTTTGATGGACTACTCAAGAAGTTTGAGCGCGGCATCTATGCCGCATCGGGTATTGCGTATGAAGACCGCCTTCGCTCCAAAAAGAAAATCATTGCTCCGCCGCAATACGCATCTGACGATCCCCGCGAATTGCTGGAGGTGTATGCACCTGGTACGCCCTTTGTGCCGCTTCTTTCAAGCGCGGTCACGCTCCCGATCCCCCGCAGCATCCGCTTTGAGCACACCCACATCGTGGCGGGCACCGGTCATGGCAAAACCCAGCTTCTCCAATACCTGATTGATGACGACCTGGAGCAAGGCACCAAAGAGCGCCAGTCACTCGTCATCTTTGATTCCCATGGTGACCTCATGCGCACCATGTCGCGCAGCCTTCACTTAGGGCACGCCGCGTACCGGAACAAGGTGATCTTTATTGACCCGACCGACCGAGACTTTCCGGTACACCTCAATCTCTTTGACAGCAGCGGCATGGAGACGCTGCCCCCGGAAGTGCGTGAAGGCGTGCAGAACAACAGCCTCGACTTCTTTGAATATTTCTTTCAAAGCTTTCTTGGAAGTGAACTCACAGGGCGACAGTCAGCCTTGTTTCGCTATGTCGGCATCTTGCTTCTGTCCATACCGGGTGCATCCATTCATACGCTGCGCAAACTGATGGAAGACGGCCGGGAGTTCCAGCCCTACATGCAGCGCCTGGACGGTACGGCCAAGCTCTTTTTTGAGACACGGTTCTTTGATGCATCACTGCGGGAAACCAAAAAGCAGGTGCTGTCCCGCATCTATGGGGTACTGTCGAATCAAACCCTTGACCGCATGATGAGCGGCGCTGGTCGCAGTCTTGATCTGTATGAAGCGCTCCAGGGCGGCTCTGTCATTTTTGTGAACACCTCGCTCACCTACATGGGCACCGAAGCCTCGGGAATTTTTACGCGGGCACTGGTGGCACTCCTGGGGCAAGCATTGCTGCGCAGGTCGGCACTGTCACCTGAAGAGCGCACACCCACCTTCATCTATTTGGATGAAGCGGGCGAAGTCATTGACCCCGTGCTCACGAGGCTGCTCACCGCCGTGCGCAAATACAAAGGCGCGTTTACCTTCGCCCACCAACACATGGGACAACTGGGGGCAGCTGAACGAGATGGCGTGCTCACCAACACTTCCATCAAACTCTATGGCGGACTGAGCCACAAAGACGCGCTGCTTTTGGCACCCGAGATGCGCACCAGCGCTGACTTTTTGGAGTCGTGCACGCGGAAAGAGCACACCACTGCGTTTGCCTTGTTCGCCAAAAATGTGACGGAGACAGCACTCACCTTTTCTGTACCGCTGGGTTTTGCTGAGAAGAAGGCCACACTTCCCGCTTCTTTCTACGAAACGATGCGCGAAGCATCACGGGCACGGTTTCCGCAAGTCGAACCCACTACCTCGCCCCTGCCAGAAGTCCTACCCGAAGAGGTGCCGCCCACTGAAGCGACAGCTGAACAAGCACCTGCGTTTGATAGTGTCGCGGATGTTTTTGAAGTGCCTGATGTCATTGAAGACACGCCGCCGAATGTTGTCCCTCTGCGGAAGAATTCTCCTGTTTCCCTTCCTGTTGTACGGGTGAAGCCCACCGGGGGCGGTGGTGTCCGTCACCAATACCTGGCCAACCTTCTCAAGTCCACGGGGGAAGGCTGTGGCTTCAAAGGCACCCTTGAATATGAAGTGCAGGATAGCGGGCGCGTCGATGTGCTTCTGTCTCGCGGGGAAGAAACTCTCTTTTGTGAAATCTCTGTCACTACCAGCCGCGAACATGAGCTGGGCAATGTACGCAAGTGTTTTGAGGCAGGGGGCAGAAATATCGTGGTGCTGGCATCTACCGAGCGACAGCGCACTTCGCTGCGCAACCACATGGGACTGATGCTTTCTGCAGATGAACTGCCTCGGGTCACGTTCTTGGTGCCGGAAGAAGTGGAAAACTTCTTTGAGGCATTCCGGCAGGTATCCCCTACCCTTGAGGCCGCGCCGACCGTCACACGGGGCTACACGGTCAAGAGCAAGGTGAAATTTTCCTCACCTGATGAGGCACTCGCCCGCCGGAATGCACTCGCGCGTGTGATGAGTTCGGCGCATCTCGATCGCAAAGAAGCGGCTTGAAACTTAAGGTGCACTGTTAAAGAGCACACCTTTGTTTTTCTTGTAATCGTAGATGTCGATCAGCATCATCCGACCAATCGTGTTTTGTACCGTGTCCCACGTAATGGAAAAAGAAACTTGATAGCTGTGAACCTTCGCCGCATCAAAGGCATCATATGTCCACTGCGTAGTTTCTCCTGTGTCCGTCTGAATGAAGAATTTGCGGCCATACCATGTGTCTGTACTTGATGATCCATCAGGGCAGGTTCTCGTCACAGTCACGCCCGATGTGCTGTACGTATTTCCAACAGTCAGAGGAATATCTGCTGGCAACTGCAAGGGTCGTGAATAGGTACAGCCACGGGGATCTTGCAACATGCCCCACTGACTATCAAGCTTCATCGTAGTGGTATTTACTCCACCAGGACTTTTCAAAGTAAGAGTGATGCCGCCATCGGCAGAAACGGACTGGCTGGCCGTTCCGTTTTCATACGAAATTTCTGTAGCCCCCATGTCACAGTCTTTTCCCACTGAGACGCAGGCAAGTTCAAAAAGGCCGTTCTGGCCGTAAAGACGCATTCCACTGGACATGAGCGCGGTGTAGTTTGTTCCGCGAATATTCACCTGCGAAGGAAATGTTCTTTCTCCCGTTGCCGGCGCTGACGAACTTTCACCACCTCCACCACCACAGGCAGCAAGAGCCAGGGTCATGACCATGCAGGTAGAAATCTGTAATGACTGCCTCATGGTGCATACCCCATGATGGTCTTACCGTAAGCGAGCACCTTGTCTTCGTCATCAACAGCAAAGACGGCCACTGTGTAGCGCCACGAACCTCCCGAGGGACACGGTGCAGAGTACACCCGCCCCCATGAGTTTCCCCCTGCATAGGGCTTGACTCGTTTGGGCAGTTTGTCCAATTCTCGGTTGCTTCCAATCGAGGGAATAACCCATGATTTCGCTGCATCCCGATCCGTGGCTGGCATCACACGAAACAGTCCATGATTGTCCCAAGAAGGCGGCTCATTGAGAACATACACAATCAGGCTGCTTGTTCCTTCTGGCGCACCGTCAATGGACATCTTTGGTGATGCGGGCTTATCCCCACCATTGCGAGCACATTGCATTTTGGGGGCAATACGTTTATCTCCCCAGCCTTCTTCTTCAAACTGAATCTGGAGACTTGGAATATTTTTGGGCACTTCTAGTTTTGGGCCACCAAAAGAGTTTTTCTCTTCTGTCGGGGTCTGTGCGTATGCAGTGCTTACAGCAGAACTCACACACAGGGCAGCAATGCAAAGGTTTTTCATTGCACACTCCCAAAGAGTGTGGTCACCTGCTTGCTCATCGCCAGCCCCACAACCTTGTCGATTTCGCTCGGGTCAGGTGTCTTCGCACCAATGTCCACCTCCACGGTTCCCGTCATTTCACGCAAGACTTTTCTCTCACAGGTGAAGATGCCCAGTGTCATCTTGTCTTTGCGTTTTGTATTCAGTCCAAACGAAAGCATGGCCTGCATGCCGTCGATGCTCCCCGGCCCCATCGAAGGCTGATAGTTCGGGATCACAAAAGCATCCGCCCGTTTACTGCTGCACAGGGCTATCAAGTCATCCGACACATCGACTTTGGTTTTGCCGCTGAAGTTTGCGCCGCGTCCTGCTTCGCTGAGATAGCGCGTCACTTGGGCAGGGGTTACTACCGCAAAAGGCTTTTGAGCACTCAGCTCTTCGGCCACGGCAATCGCAACACCGCCACCACCTCCAATGACATGTGGTGTCGTGCTGACGATGCCCACGCTGCGAACTTGCACAGCCCCTTTCTGTGCTGTGACCGCTTCGACGGTTTTTTCATCAAAGGTGACAGCTACGCCGCGCTCTTTGGTCACGAGCGCAGCGGTATGTGCACCCATGAGAAGTGTGGGTGCCATCAACAGAGGTGCTGCACAACCGCTGAGAATGAGCGATGTCAGCACGAACATGATCTGTACTTTTTGTTTCATGGCTTTTTCCTTGAGATTTATTGCTTCTTCGCGCACTGGAACGCGGTACCGTTCCCCGTGGTGCCCGTGGCCACGTTTCCGTCCGCGCTTTTTGTCACCGGATAGTTGCCGCCTGAGCTGAAGCCTTGCAAGTGAATAAGAGCAGTGCCCCCACCCGCGTAGTGGGAGTTCACGAGGCCGCTGGCACTGCACACCCATGCGGCACTCTCACCAGGAGAAGCGCAGGCACTCAGCGCTCCTGCGGTAATCACACCTACAAGCCAAAAGCTTTTCTTTTCCATCGCACTATCTCCTATGAAGTTTTGTGGACTTCTGTTTGTACCACAAAAAATATATGTTCTACATGATGTATAGTCTATGATTGGCGTGTATGTTTTGTAAGAGTTCGCCATGACTACAATTCTTGGATGGTCAGAAAGCGCCTTCCCGCTCCTCAGAACACCCCGATCAGCGGGGGTGCTTTGGGCCGCAATTCCTTCTCCCTCAAACGGCTTGCGGGGATCGCTGCGCCTGTGTCGAACAGAAGTGAGAACGTGACACTCAGACTTGCAGGGGTATGGCTTGAGCTGTGGGAATCACTCAAACAGTCAAACCCCGATCTCACCGATAGCGAGTTGCTACGGCAGGCGCTGGCACTCCGCGCCGCACTTTCAGCGGTGGATGAAGAGGGCAATCGTCCCCGCGCCCTCATCGAGTACGTGAACGAAAAGGGTGAAAAGGTGGTGGCCGACCTGGAGGTACATGTCGGCATCAAACCCGCGCCACCTTCCGCATAGCTTTCCAAGCGTACGAAAGTTTTCTAGAATCGGCTCTTGATTCTGTGGTCTGCTGCTTTCCCGCTGGGGACTGCCGCTCACCGTCTTCGCAAGATTTACATGCCTGCAGGCACTTGCGAAAACGGAGGTGGCCTTATGGCACAACGTCGAAAAACGCTGACACAGAAAAAACTGCTGACCATGCTTGCGCGGGCTCGGAAGGAGGACTTGGTAGTGGTCAAGCGGACAGTGAAACAAGCGCAGAATGTCTTGAAGAGCGCACAGAAGCCCGTGCGCCGAGTGAAAAAACCTTTGTAAAAACTTTTGTGATCGTTGCCTGCATCGTCAGGTGTTTGAATCCGTGACTACTCAGTATCTGGCGCAACAGTGCTTCCTAAAGTCCAGAATGAGATCACGCATGTGACAGTTTGTTTTGTGCACAAGAAGGCGCTGGGGAAACGCGAGAACCAGCGCCAAAGACAAAAGCCGAAGGTCGCTCCTTCGGCTTTTTGTTTATGCAAGCACCCTTTCAAGCAGTCTCCGATGCCTTGCCTGCGTGACCACTTTCCCGGCTTCCCACCCCGCAAGCGTTTCTTCATCTATGCCCCAGACTTTCGCAGCGGCTTTTCGTGAGAGCCCCACAAGGAGGCGGCAGCGAACAAGTCGGGTGGCCAGATCATCCCCGTGCGGCAAGATGCAGGCTCCAGCAAAAGCGACAAGTGCCGGGTAGTCACTGGCGGCGGGTTCGGTGCTTCCCTTCTCCCAGTGCAGCACTGTTTCAGGGCACACCCCCAAGACCTTCGCTGCCTCTTTTTGGGTAAGTCCTTGCACCGTCCGTGCCACCCGAATTCTTTCCCCGAAAGTTCGCGGGGCAGGCTCTTTGGGGTGCCTGCGCCTGATGGAAAGCCCCGGCAGGATGATTTGGAGGCTTCGCAAAAAGGCAACGCTGCCATGCCCTTGTGGCTACTTGGGCTCCTCCACCAAAGCGTGTCGCTGCACGCCTGACCAAGTGACGCGTTACCAAGGCAAACTCAGCGGGCCATTGCTAGACCGCATTGACTTGCAGGTAGAAGTGCCCACGCTGACTGCCGATGTGTTGATGCAGTCCACGCCTGGCGAGTCCACAGCGACTGTGCGTGCACGATGCTTGGCCGCGCATGCAAAGGCCGTGGCGCGACAAGGCTCGCCCAACCAAGCCCTGCAAGGTCAAGCTTTGGAAGCGCACATCCAGCTAGATGCTGCCGCGGCCACGTTTTTGCAAAATGCGGCCACCAAGCTGGGCTGGTCGAGCCGCAGCACCCACCGAGCGTTGCGCGTGGCACGCACCATTGCA
>JACCDU010334593.1_pt1 | contig 32733 bp, 56 predicted proteins | sample 7446081 | NCBI WGS metagenome assembly JACCDU01 (sample SAMN15323447, study PRJNA562643) | freshwater metagenome | isolation source: river surface water | place: USA:Blue River Watershed | collected 2017-08-17
GCGCTTGCACCATTCTTCTATGGCACAGGCGGCACAGGGGATTAAACATGGCTGGACTACTTGATATTTTCGGAACAAGCGGCGCTGAGTCGCTTGGTCTGTTGGGAATGACACCAGCGGACATTCAAAGTGCGCGTGATGATGCTCAAGCTCAAGCCTTGTATGGCTTGGCTGGTCGTTTGTTCCAAGGTGGCAACACTGGTGCTTCTATTGCTGAAGGTTTGCAGCAAGGCCAGAAACTGTATCGTTCAGCAATGAAGGATCAGTTGCAAGAGCAATTGACTATGACCCAATTGCAAGAAGCCCAACGCAAGAAGAAAGAAGAAGCTCTTGCAAAGGCTTTGTTCATGCGTGGCTACCAACCCGCTCAGGCTGCTGTTGAGGCTGTTCCAGGTCAGTTTTACGGCCAAGAAACGGCATTGCCATTGCGTGACGATGAAGGCAACCTGATGCCTGGTGCTACTTTGCCAGTTGAAGGCCGTGCCGCACAAGCCGCAAGTTTTAACTTGGGCAGCATCGCGCCTCAGTTGATCGCTTTGGGTGAAACTGGTCAAGCAAAATTGAAAACAGCGCTTGACTTGCAGAAGGCGATGGCTGGTGAAACCTTCAAACTTGGTGAGGGTGAAAAGCAATATCAGCGTGATCCGTTGACTGGCGAGATTAAAGAAGTTGCGGCTGGCACTGCGAAAGAAAAAGCAATTCAATTCCAAGATTTGGGCAATGTTGTTATCGGTATTCAGGGCGGCAAAGAAGTAATGCGCCTGCCTAAAGGCCGCGCACCAGAAGGCCCGATTGCATTGCAGCACGTTGAAACAGATCAAGGTCTTGCAACATTCAACCCTCGTACTGGTCAGCTCACGCCTATCGTTCAAGGCGGAAAGCCTGTTATGGGTAAAGGTGCTGGTAATCTGAATGAGTCTCAAGGCTCTGCCGTCAATTACGGCATGAGAATGAGCGCGGCAGACAGTGTTCTCAAGCCTCTTGAAAATGCTGGTCTTAAAGACACAGGCAAAATTCGATCTGGCGTTAGCGGTACTCTTGGTGCTGTTCCTCTTATCGGTGACGCTCTTTCCCGTGGATCTGATAACGTGTTCAACACATTGCCAACTATCCTTGGCGGTTTGAGTGAAGAGCAACAACAAGTTATCCAAGCTCGAACAAACTTCATCACAGCTGTTCTGCGTAAGGAATCGGGCGCATCTATTTCCCCTGGTGAGTATGCAACTGCTGAGAAAAACTATTTCCCTGCGCCTGGTGACTCAGAAAAGATTGTTAAGCAAAAACAGCAAGCGCGAGATCTTGCCATCAAAGGTATGAAGATTCAAGCTGGCCCTGGTGGCAAGTTTATCAATCAATCGCAAGATACTCCAACTTCTTCGGGGTGGTAAATGGCTGATATTACTGTTGAATTTTCTGATGGAACATCGCACGTTTACAAAAACGCGCCTGACTTTGCGACTCAAGAAGATGTAATTTCTCGGGCTGCAAAAGATTTTGCCGGTAAGAAAATCACGCATCTTGACCGATCAAAAGTCGGCGCAAGCCAAGTTGACTCCAGCAAAAGCCTTGCGTCTCAGATTCCTGTTGAGGATGGCGCAAACACATTGCCAACGATTGAGCCAAAGCAGACGATTTCAGACATTATTCGCGGGATTATTGAAACCCCTGTGGCTGTTGCTGCCAATCTTGCTACTGGCCCTGTAACTTATTTGGCTGGTGCTGGTGGCCCTGAGTTTCAACGCCAAGTTGCAAAAAACATCCAGTATGAGCCACGCACGCAAATGTCTCAGGATGTTTTGGCTGGCATTGGAAAGATGTTTGAAGAATCAAAGATTCCACCATTCATGCCTGGTGCTGTGACTTTTCAGCCATTGGCTTCTGATGCAATTGCTCAAGCTAAGACATTGGCCGCTGCAAAGATTGCAAATGCTCCAGCAACACTTAACGATGTTATTTCTCTTATCAATCGCCAAGAGCCACAGCAAAAAATGATTGGTATGGGTGCTGCCGAGACAGGAAAAGCACTTGAGCGACAAACCCGCGCACAAGGATTGCGCGTCCCCGTGACACTGACAAAAGGTGAAGCAACACGACAGCCAGGTGTCCAACAGTTTGAAATCGAAACTGCTAAGACATATCCTGAAGGCGTTGGCGCTGACTTGATTAAACGTCAGGTTGAAACGAATCAAAACATTCTTAGTAACTTTGACGCATATACATCGGCAACTGGAGCTGAAATGTCTGGATTGTTGCGTCCAGTTGGCAAAATTGTTGATGCTGTTCTGGTTAAGCAAGCCAAAGAAGCAAAAGACAATATCAACGCAGCATATACGCTGGCTAGAGAATCTGGCGAGACAAAATCTCTTGTACCGTATCAAAACATTACTGACTACATTCAGAAACAAGGCCCAACAGTAAGAAAGACATTGGCTCCAATTCTTAATGCTGTTGATGACCAGCTAAAAATCAATGACCCAAATAATTCTGGAGTCGTTTCAATTGATGCGCTTGAAGATGTTTATCAGCTAATTGGACAAAACGCGCAATCTGGAACCCCTAACGCCGTTCATGGTCGAGAAATCAAAAATCTGATTAACCAGACTACTGAAGGCGCAGGAGGAGACTTGTATAAGCAAGCCCGTCAAATGCGTGTTAGGTATGCTAACCAGTTTGAAAATGCCGCATCGGTTGACAAATTGTTGAGTAAGAAGCCTGGCACGACTGACCGATCTGTTGCGCTTGAAGATGTGTTTGACCATGCAATTTTGAAGGGAAGTTTTGATGACACCCGCAACATTGCTTTGCTGCTCAAAAAGGGTGGTACACAAGGGCAACAAGCATGGCGCGAACTGCAAGGCCAAACCATTGAATATATTAAAGATCAAGCGACAAAGAATATTCAGCGCGATGCTTCTGGAAGGCCAGTCCCCTCTGCTGCGGCAATGAACAAAGTTATTCGTGACCTTGATGCTGACGGGAAGCTCGATTACATCTTTGGCAAAAAAGGTGCTGAAGAAATCCGAGATTTGCGCGATACGATGCTAGATGTTTATAGCCCCGTAAAAGGTGCTGCAAACCACTCAAATACATCAAGCGCATTTATTCGCGCTTTGCAGAATATCAACAAGACGCCTCTTTCTCGGATTCCTGGCGTTGGCGCTGTGACTGGCTATCTTGAAGAATCAGCACGACAAAAAGCCTTGAATAAATTGGTTGAAGAATCGCTGAAATATCAGCCCTAAATTGATGGAGTAAAAAATGGCAAAAGTAAAAGTCAGCGAATGGAGTGCAACTCCTGGCAGCAATACGGACATTGATGGCATCAACATAGCCGAGGGCTGTGCCCCAAGCGGCATTAACGATGCTATCCGTGAAATGATGGCCCAACTCAAGGATTTCCAGACTGGCGCTGCTGGTGACTCGTTTAACGGGCCTGTAGGCACGACTACGGCTGCTGCTGGTGCGTTTACTACTGTTAGCGGCACAATTATTACAGCATCAACTCGCTTTATGGGCGTTTACGGTGGAGCTTTTTAATGTTCTGCACCTATTCCCATCACAAGCCAGATGGAACCTTGTTTTATATAGGCAAGGGAAGTGTTAAACGTGCTCACGCAAAAGACAACCGAAATCCTCATTGGAGAAACATTGTTGCCAAGCATGGCAGTTATAAGGTTGAGATTTTGGCAAACTGGCCTACTGAAGCCGATGCGTTTGAGCATGAAAAGTTTTTGATAAGCTGCTTTCGTGATCTTGGCTTTTCCTTGGCAAACATTACGAATGGTGGTGATGGTGTAGCTGGACACAAGCATTCAGCAGAGTCAAAAGCCAAAATGAGCGCATTTCAAAGTGTTTTTCAAAAAACAGAAAAGATGCGCCTAATTCGCCAAATGTGCGGTGAAATGTCAAAACGGCAAGAGCGCAGAGCCGCGCACAGCGCACTAATTAAAGCGCAAATGAGTGACCCTAAAAACCGTGAAAGAAGCCGTGCAGGAGCGTTGAAACTAGCTTCTGATCCGATTTTTATTGCTGCTCAGAGAGATCGGGCACTCAAACGAATGCAAGACCCAAAGTTTCGCTACATGATGGCAATTCCTTGCGTTTGCGTTGAAACAGGTCAAGTATTTAAAAGTCAAGCTGATGCCGCAAAGTTTGTTGGCGGCAGACCTCAAACTATCAACAAGGCAATCTCTGGCGCTCGTCAAACGGCCTACGGCTATCATTGGAAAAATCAGGAGTAACACATGGCACAAACAAACTTCACACCCATCCTGACGTACAAAAGCGATACGGCATCCGCCGTACCATCCGCAGGAAATCTGACAAACAGCGCAAACGGCGCTGAGTTGGCTGTCAATACGGCAGACAAACGACTTTTCACCAAAGACTCAGGCGGCAGCGTTGTTGAGATTGGCACAAACCCATCCAGCCTTACGTTGCCAAACGGGACTGCAAATGGTGTTGTTTATGCCAACGCCTCCAAAGTCCTGACCAGTGGTAGTGCGCTGCAATTCGACGGTACAAACCTCGGCTTGGGGGTTACGCCGAGTGCTTGGACGAACGGTTTAAAAGCAATTGAAGTTGGAAACTTGGGGAGTTCTGTTTATTCTGGCGGACAGGCCGATATGAATATGACCTCCAATGCTTACTTCAACTCCGGTTGGAAATACGGCGGCACGGGTGGGGCAAGCAAAATATCTCTTAGCGGAAACACTTTTACTTTCAGTATTGCCCCCTCCGGCACCGCAGGCAACGCCATCAGCTTTACTCAGGCGATGACGCTGGATGCAAGTGGGAATTTGGCTGTTGGAACAACCAGTGCAGTCGCAAAACTTTCAGTTTCTGGGGTGACAAGCGGGCTTGTTGGTCAATTCATTGGTACAAGCGGTGCTGGCACTTTGCTTAGTCTAGATCAGCCCAGTGTTGCAAACTGGCGTATCGGACAACCTGCTGGAGTTGACGCACTGGCTTTTTATGGGTTCGGCAGCGGAACTTACCCAGAACGCGCCCGCATCGACTCCAGCGGTAACTTGCTGGTGGGGACTACTTCTCAGATGAATAGCGAGAAGTTTGGTGTTTTGGCTTCCAATGCTGCGTACACAACCACTTTCAGAAACTCAAACGCAACCCCGAACGGCTCGTACATTAATTACAGCGGCGCTTCGCCGAATAATACGGCAAATGAGTTTATCTACGCGTCAGATACAACCACATTGAGGTTTTCCGTTCGATCCAACGGCGGTATCGCAAACTACAGCGCCAACAACGTCAACTTGTCCGACCGCCGCGAGAAAACCAACTTTTCTCCAGCTAAGTCGTATTTGGATGTGATCTGCGCGATCCCGGTGCAGACATACAATTACATTGACCAGAACATGGAAAATGATCCCGGCCTGACGCTGGGTGTTGTTGCACAGGATGTTCAAGCTATTGCACCTGAGTTGGTTACTGAGAGTAACTGGGGAACTGAGAAAGAACCAAAGATGCGCTTGTCAATCTACCAGACTGACCTGCAATATGCTCTGATGAAGTGCATCCAAGAACAGCAAACGCAGATCTCCGATCAGCTGGTCACCATCGGCTCACTCAAGGCACGTTTGGATGCACTGGAGGCCGCATGATCGCCCTCTGGTACATTATCTGGGCGTTGGTTATAACCTATGGACTCTACGTGTTCTATTGTGCAGTAATGAACATCAAGCGAGTGCGTGATGCAGGCAAGCTGACAACACTTGGCAAGGTCTTTGGCTATCCGACACTGGCCATCGGCCTCGTGCTTGACCTGCTGTGCAACGTATTTGTAATGTCGCTGTTGTTCTTGGAATTGCCTCAAGAGTTGACAGTGACTTCACGACTGAAACGACACAATCAAGAGTCAACTGGATGGCGGCTGGCTATCGTAAAATTCTTTGAGCCAGTCCTTGATCCGCTTGATCCCGATGGCGACCATATAAACTAACCGAGTCACCGACAATGACACCAGAAGAACGCTCAGAACTGGCCGCTGAAATAGCATTGATTATTCAGTCAACTCCTAGAAAAGAACTGAATGAGCAAGAACTTCAATGGGTTCGCCTTGCTATTGAGGCTGAATCACGAAAGATTCGTTTTCGTGATGCTGTTATTGAGAAAAGTCTGGCTGGTCTTGTTTGGTCTGCGGTTGTTGGATGTGGTTATATCCTACTGGATTTCCTGAAAAATCACGGTCTTAAACTGACATGAAAGACTTTGTAATCGCATTCATTTCAGCCGCTTTGTTAGTGGCGCTGATTGTTTGGTGCGTTTACGTATTTTGGCGGGTGATGACATGATTGCACTTGACGCTTTGCTGTCTATTGGCGAACGACTCATTGATCGGTTTATCCCTGATCCAGCGCAAAAAGCAGAAGCGCAAATGAAGTTGGCGCAACTCGCTCAAGATGGTGAGTTGGCAAAGATGGCGAACGATGCCAAGCTGTTTGAAACTGAAGTGGATGACCGTAAATCTGCCCGTGAACTTCAGTCTGCCACTCGATCACGGATGCCAGCGATTCTCGCTATTCTGGTGACAATCGGATTCTTCGGAATTCTCTACGCTTTGATGATGGGCTATGCAAAGCCATCCAACGAGCTGATGATTATGCTTGGCTCTTTGGGCACGGCTTGGTCTGGAATCATTGCCTATTACTTCGGATCATCGGCTGGCAGTCAAGCAAAAACTGACGCATTGGTTAAGGGCTACAAATGAGTTTTGAGAAAGCATTGGCGCACGTTCTGAAATCGGAAGGCGGTTTTTCTGACAACAAGAATGACCCAGGCGGCATTACGAATCTCGGTTGCACTAAAGCAGTCTGGGAAGAATGGTGCGGCCATCCAGTCACTGAGAAAGCCATGCGCTCTTTGACACCCGCAGATGTTGCTCCACTTTACAAGCGTAAGTATTGGGACAAAGTAAAAGCTGATAGCCTGCCAGAAGGCGTTGATTATTGCGTCTTTGATACTGCCATCAACAGTGGCCCAGGAAGGGCTATAAAGCTGCTCCAAGGCGTTATTGGCGTGGATCAGGATGGCGACATAGGCCCAAAGACATTAGGCGCTGTAAAGTCGTTTGATCCGAAAGAACTGATCCAAGACTATTCCAAGCGCCGTCTGTCATTCATGATGGATTTGCCAGCGTGGCAGCATTTCGGCAAAGGATGGACGAATCGCGTCAACGATGTTGAGAAGTTGGCCTTGCAAATGCTTGAAGGCTAATTGGCCGATAACAGCAGGACTCAGAGGCGCTTGTCTCTACTAAGATGACAGACGTTCTCTGGCCCATTTGCTGTTTCGGGTGATTAACGTACAGTTTGCAATTATTGCAATAGTGATCTGGATGTTCCGGATCACATCTTGCAACGTCAAACGGTAGTGGCATCATTTCAGTATCGTCCTGAGAGTGTTTTATGCTCAAGGTCTGTGATGATCCTTTGCAGGTACACGGCTAGGTCTAGTGCTTCTTCTTGGGCGTGTTTCAGCCATTGAATATGCGTTAGGTCTTTGCGTGTTGTGTCAACACCATACTTCTTTAAACCGACCTGAGCGCGGTTTTGAAGCATGGTGCAAACAGCCTGGACGTTTGGATCAGTCATTCTTTTACAAATTGTCCATTTTTGTTCATATAACCCTTGCGTGGTTCAATGACTTTGTAAGCGTTATAGAAGCACTGACGAACATCCAAGTCTGTTAGAACACCTACATTGACCAGCGTGACCATAACATCACCAATGGCATCAGCAATTTCTGCTTTATCATTCTTTGCAATAGCGACCAGCAATTCGCAGGCTTCTTCTACTGTCTTGCTGGCTTGGCCTAATGCTGTGCCGTTTTCGTAGATTCCTCTGGCTTGTGCCCATTGCATGACAGCAAATTCAGTCATGCCAAACGATTGGGTTTCTTTCATCAGTCAGTGCCTCCAACTTGCATCACTTCTTGTTCGCTGTCTTGCTCTTTGAATTGAGCAACCAGTTTCTGATGCAATGGGTATGCGCCTGATTCTGTTGGCAGTTGTCCGAGAACACGGACAATGAATGCGGCTTCGTTTGGTTCGATTGTGAATGTCATGTTTATCCTTTGGTAAAAATTGGTGGCTTACTCGCTGCACTGTTGCGCTCCTCCATGCCACACAGAGGACAGCATCCGCTTTGGGCCATTAAATTTTTCAGTAAATACTTTTCCCGTTTGAAACCGGAAAAGTCCTGGCATCTAATAGATCAGAATGGCACATCACTGTCCATGTCTTCAAAGCCACCAGTTTGTGCTTGCTTCTGTGGCGCTGATTGCTCACCATCCTTGCGCCCACCTTGCAATGCAACCTCTTGCACATTGACGTTTTGCGCGGTGCGCTTCTGACCATCTTTGTCAGTGTATTCACGCTGAGTAATGACACCAGAGATGGTGACTGACTGGCCTTTTGTAAGGTACTGAGACAGAGACTCAGCACGCTTGCCAAACAATTGGCAATTCCACCAAATTGTCGGCTTTGTCTTGCCCTGGCTGTCTGCAATTGAGAAATTGGCGACTGGATCACCATTAGGCAGAAATCGCACTTCAGCGTCTTTGCCAAGTTGTCCAGCTACTGTGATGTTGTTCATATGATTCCTTATTTGATGTTGAGCGAGTGAGAACGAACCAACTTGCAACCAGGTACATCACCCCCTGATTTCAATGTTGTCTTGATAAGCGTTTTGTTTGGCTTTGGTGGTGGCATTGCAGGCCAGTCCATGTATTCTTGCGGGATCAGTCCTTGCTCAAAGACTTCAACTGATTCAGGATTGTTACGCACTTTGATCGTGCAAATTGGGCTTTCAATCGTGTCAATCTGAGCCGCAAGCATATTCTGAAGCAGATAGTCTTTTAGTTTGTCTGATGCGCTTTTACGCTGTTTCTTCAACTCTTGAAGACGACTGATTTCGTTGTCAATTGCATCGCAGTGAGCCTCAAACTGGCGGGACACCAAAACTATGTTCTGCGCCTTTTCGTTGAACGATTCAGCAATGCCAGTTGATTCAATCGTGTCTGCAATCGTTTGAGCATCCAAGTCCATATCGGCCAACTTTGTCATTAGCTCAATATATTCTTGGCGCAAAGTGTAGAGTGCTGGCAATGTCATGCTGCGCTCCGTTTCTTTTCAAGAATCTTGATAACGTGGACGTATGCGACATTTGGAATCTGACCAATTGTTTTGACTTCGCTGTTGGTGTTCTGCGAAACCCAATTAAGCAATCCAGCTTTGTCAGCTTTGACTTCATCAATCAATGCTTCAATTTCAGCCACTTGTTCTTTTGTAATGACTGGTGCTTGTTCTGTTGGCTTGCTTGCAGCGTTACCATCATCATCCTCTGGTGCAATGCCACAAGCAGACATCAAAGAGTACCTGCGGGCGTACGTTAGGGCTGATCCATAACCTTGTGGGTCTTGCTTTGCCGCTGGAACGTGAAGTTTTCCACAGTTAAGCATTTCACCAGATTCATGCACAAACACTGTTTCAACAATTACGCCATCAACACATTCTGAAAGCTGTTGGATCAGTGCAATACCGTTGTTATTAAGACTTTCCATAACCGTGTCAACGCAAGATGCTAAGTCTGCATACTTGCCTCCTTTTCCGCCACGGTTAAAAGCTGGATTAACGCTTGTCTTTAAAAGTGGGCCAAATGCTTTTTGAGCTTTGACAAGTGCTGATGCGATTTTTTGCATTTCAATTCCTTGTTTTAGTTACGAGTTACTGGCTGTGCCAAAAGCCACTTATCACCAAGCTGGTGAACAGATCGCGCCCATTTGCGTTGGTAGCTTCGGATCACATCGGGGCTGGCATTGTATGACAAGAAAAGCTGTCTTGCGTGTTTTAGAAGTGTAGTGTTCATGTTTAACCATCGCCATAGCCATAGCCATAGCCATAGCCATCGCCATAGCCATCGCCATAGCCAGAGCCATCGCCATCGCCATAGCCAGAGCCAGAGCCAGAGCCATAGCCAGAGCCATAGCCATAGCCATAGCCATAGCCATCGCCATAGCCATCGCCATAGCCAGAGCCATCGCCATCGCCATAGCCAGAGCCAGAGCCAGAGCCATAGCCAGAGCCAGAGCCAGAGCCATCGCCATAGCCAGAGCCAGAGCCAGATATGAATTTTTTAGGCATTGATTGAAGCCTTTGATTCATCTGTGCATGGGATAAGTTCGCAAACTCCTGTCAAATAAATTTGAGGATTCATTGAATCAATTTTTCCTCCTTTTTTGACGCCATGTTGAGCAACGCCAGAAAGAGCAATGCCATCAACAGTAGTCCACGACCAAAGGCGTCGAGAATCTTTTAGGATTACATTTTCGCCATCAACGCTAACAACCTCGCCAGCATGAACGCCAGCCGAATAGCATCGAGCGATCACATACTTTCCAACAAATGGATGTTGTGTTGCTTGTTGAGTTTGTGGTTGATTGTTCATCAATTGAGCGATTTGCTTGAGTTCGCCGAGAGTAAGGTTGTCAATGTTCATAAATTTCCTTTGTTGTGGAGACTCTATTGTTAGGCAGAAAATCACTGATGTATCTAGGTGTTTTCCCTAATGTGCACAACTTTTTTTTGATGTAATCTCAGGCTCATGAATGAATACGACAAAGCAGAAGCCGAGGCCAGCGATGCATTGCTAGACTATGCAATCTCACTGGTCAACCGCTATGTTGACAATCCTGGTGATGTTGAAGCGGCAACCAAAGCCCTTCTGATTGTCACCCTTGAACAAATACTTAACAGGAGAATTTACATTGAGCATCTCACTTGCAAAGCAATGGTATCTTGAGCAACTTCGCACGAATCCTGCTCACCATCGAGTCATTGCAAATCGTATGTCTAGCCGCTTTAAAGTGAGTCCTGGCATGATTAAAGATGAACTGTTGGCGCAGGGATACATCAAGCTGGATAAGGTTGTCCGCATGGGAGAAACTCGCAAAAACAATCATTTCTATGTGTTGACTGGAAAGCAATACAAAGACCATGATCCGGTTGTCGTGAAGCGAGATGATGAGTTCTGGCCTTGCGGTACAAAGAAATCCACTGGTAATGCGTTTGACTTGTCGCGCTCAAAAGGCTTGTTTACGATTCGTGAGTTGTCAGATATGACAAACAAGGGTCGTCCGAACAACTTTCCAGTCATTGCGTATTCGAGGGCTTGAACATGGGTAAAGGTTCATCGCCTCGTCCTTACTCTGTGTCCGCAGAGGATTTTTCGTCCCGTTGGGATGCTATTTTTTCAAAGAAGGGTATTCAAAATGATGATATTCAAAAAGAAGCCAGTTGGCCAGATGGCACGCCTGAAGTTGCTCCTGAGCAATCCAGAGGGGACGACAGCGGCGGAAATCGCACGCTACCTACCAACGACAAGTCCTCATAGCAAATTGGCTCGCCTTGAGCGAGACCATATGTGGACAGTGTTGCGAAAAGACAACGGTGACGGAACGAAACGCTACTTTGGCAAACCGCCAAAGAAGTGATATGATTTAGTCAGACGGTTTAGATGTTGCGTGAACTAGACGCAGATACATCTAAGCCGTCATAGGCTGACCCCTGAAGGTTTGGTGCTAGTTCCACCAGCTTTCAGGGGTTTTTTCTTTTGGAGTCCACAAATGGACAAGTATCAAAGATACGAAAGCGAAAAGTCAACATGGTTGTACTTGCATCCTGATGCAACACCAGATCAAGTTGAGGTTGCATTGAAGGCTATTGCAAAAAGATTGGGGTTGTAATGGCTAATCCTTGGTTTCGACTCTATTCAGAGTTTGCACACGATCCAAAAATTCAAATGATGCCAGAGCAAATGCAAAGGCGTTACATCATGCTTTTGTGTATGCGTTGCAGTGAAACACTTGAAACGTTACATGAAACAGAGATAGCGTTTCAAATGCGTTTGACTGATGATGAAATTGCAAAAACAAAAGAGCTTTTTTTGTCAAAAGGGTTCATTGATGAACAATGGAATTTGACCAATTGGGAAAAGCGTCAGTATGTCTCGGACTCAAGCACAGAGCGGGTTAGAGCGCATAGAGAGAAGAAAAAAAGCTATACGAAACAAGATGAAACGTTACAGAAACAGCAATGTAACGGTACAGAACAGAACAGAACAGAACAGAAACAGAACAGAAAGGCGGAATCTGTTGATTCCTTGTTTGACAGGTTTTGGAAAGCCTATCCAAACAAGGTTGGAAAGGATGCTGCCAAAAAATCATTTGACAAAAGAAATCCTGATGATGAATTGCTTGAACAAATGATTGCAGCATTGCAAAAACAAAAGGCAGGCGACAAGTGGACAAAGGACAATGGTCAATACATACCTAACCCTGCAACATGGTTGAACCAAGGACGATGGAAGGATGAAACAGAAACAGATTCGCAACCTTCATTGTTGATGGGTGGCATATGAAAGGCCACCATGACCTTATCAAATTGAGGCTGGCGCGTCAGACTCCTGCAAGTCTTTGCATTTACGATTTCCCTATGGATACGGATTGGGCAAAGTGGGGCGAGATTCCAAGAATTACGACACATGGCGACCAAGTGATTGATTTGGATTTGCGATTTGTTGTTGGCATGACAGTGATGATTGAAAGCTACAACCAAGACAGAGCCGAACACTTGTTTGACAAATGCGTGTCAGCAGGTGCTGCTATCGTTGCAGCAAGTAATTATCCAAGCCCAAAGGATGATCCTTACAACAGGGTTGAAGCAAACACCCGTTTTTACTTTCGAGACAAAGCATGACCAACATACTGACAAGCGATGAAATTGATTTCAAAAAATACTTGCGAGAGACGGATGCAAGAGCGAACGTAAAGAACGCAGCGGATTACACAAAAGTCCTGAAAGACCGTTTACGCCAAAAGCAGAACGAAAAAAAGGTTTATTTGCCGTGGCCAAAAACACGCGATAACTTTGATTTCCGAAAAGGTGAGGTTACGGTGTGGGCTGGACAGAACGGTCACGGGAAAAGCCTTGTGACAAGTATGGTTTGCCTATCATTGATTGGTCAAGAGCAAAAAATCTGTATTGCCAGCTTTGAGATGAAGCCACACATGACAGTACAACGCATGGCGAGGATGTACGCTGGTATGAATCCATTTTCACCAGAGTTTCAAGGTAATGATGGAGTCAGCGCAATTGACTCACTATATGACGAGTTTGGTGTATGGGTTGATAAAAGATTGTGGATTTATGACCAGCAGGGAACTGCCGATCGCGATCTAGTTATTGGGATGGTGCGTTATTGTGCGACAGAGTTGGGTTTGCACCATGTGGTGATTGATAACTTGGCAAAAGTTGTAAGCGGTGAGGATGACTACAACGCACAAAAAGCATTTGTTGACGAAATGACAGCCGTTGCCCGTGACCACCAGATTCATATCCACATTGTTCACCACCTTAAAAAGCCAAGCAAAGAAACTGACTTGCCAGACAAAAACGACCTAAAGGGTAGTGGTGCAATTGCTGACCAAGTTGACAACATCATTTTGGTTTTCCGTAATAAGGCAAAAGAAATTGCACTGCGAACAGGGAAAAGCGGAGATAAAGGACAAGAGCCAGACCAAGTGCTTTTTGTAAGAAAGCAAAGAAACTATGAGGGCAGTGGAGACGGTGAGCCTCAGATAAATTTATGGTTTGACATGGATAGTCAGCAATACCGAGAAAACGCAGACTCAGCACCTTTGTTTTTTGCAAACTATCCACATTACCCGACAAATTAAAAATGACCCGCACCTACGCATTAAAACGCCTGCTAGAACACGGCGCATTGACAAGCAAAGAAATCATCAAGATCACTGGCTGGAGCGAAAAGCAAGTCCACTACACGCTTGCTTATTTGTCTGAGATTGGCGCTATTGTAAAAAAACAAAAAGCATGGAAATTAGGGTAACTACGTATGGCATACAGCAGGCGATCAATAGAAAATCAAGGTGACAGATACATGATTGAACTTAGTGAGGCTCGTGTTCTTTACTGCACATACGTTATGACAGGAAAGAGCGTGCTTACAAGGGATCGAATTGAGTATCTGGAAAAGCGGTTGGGTTACGGATCAACGCAAAGAATCCGTGAGCTGATGAACAAACTACGAACAGGAGAATTGGAATGAGCCAGGGCGATATGTGGAAAACAAAAGATGGCCGCAAAGGTCTTGAGATTCGTCGCAACGAAAAGCAATTATTGCTTTCGCTAATGCGTGACGATTGGCCGTGGCCTGACTTTCCGCAGTGGTTTAACAAAGCTGACTGCGTGAAGTTGCCAAGTCGCTATCACGGAAATCAAGTGCTGGAAGAAGTTGGCGAGGCCTTGCTGTGACATTCCAACTAATTTTCAGCGTTGAAGGCGACCCAGTTGGAAAGCAACGTCCGCGCTTTGCAAAAGGTAGGACGTATACGCCAAAAAAGACCGTGGACTACGAAGCCAAGATCAAAGACCAAGCAAAAAGCGCAATGGGCCGCACAGAACCGCTAGAAACGCCTGTGGCAGTGTATTTGTATGTTAACCATGCAGTACCAGCGTCATACAGCAAAAAACGCCGTGAAGCCTGTTTAAACCGTTCTGAGCGACCAAAGAAGCCCGACTTGGATAATTGTGCGAAAGCGTTTCTTGATGCGATGAATGAGATTGTTTATAAGGATGATGTTCAGGTTGTCAGTTTGCACGTAACCAAGCGATATGACACTGTTGCAAGCGTTCATGTTTGCGTGCGTGAGGAGCTGGAGTGAAGCTGACAATCGATCTTCACAACCGCCAGCAAGCATGGATCGCTATCAAAGCACAGCTATTCCCATTTCTTGAATCCGCATTACAAGCTGGAGGCCAATGGGTTCTAACCGTAAGCAAGAAAAAGCGAACGCCAGCACAAAACCGAAGGTATTGGGGAAATGGTGTGCTGAAGCAAGTGGCAGATCAGGCCGTGGTCGGTGGAAAGCTGTTTTCCGCTGAGGTATGGCATGAGCAATTCAAGCGCCAATTCATCGGCTTTGAAGAACTGCCAAATGGCGAAGTGATCGGCAAGAGCAGCACAAAGCTGACAACCGCTGAATTCTGTATCTTTTGCGACCAAGTGGAGGCTTATGCGGCTACTACGCTTGGCGTGACTTTCTATGACTTGGAGCCGAACAAATGAAAGTTGAAATCGGAAACGCCACTCTTTATTTGGGTGATTGTATGGACATTCTTCCAACGCTGGACAAGGTTGATGCTGTGATTACAGACCCGCCTTATGGAATCAACGCAGAAAACGCTGGTGGCCGTGGAATGTCGGGATGGAACAATTTTGAAAAACTTGGATGGGACAAAGTTCGACCGCCATTTGAAACCATTAAATCCGTTTCTTTGGCTGGCGATGTATCAATCATTTGGGGTGGAAATTACTTTACCGATGTGCTGCCACCATCAATGCAATGGCTGGTTTGGGATAAGGGACAGCGCGGGTTTTCGTTGGCTGATTGTGAGTTTGCATGGTCAAGCCAAAACAATGCGGCAAGGGTTTTTGACTACGCACGCGCACTTGCAATGCAAGACGGAAAGCAACACCCAACGCAAAAGCCTATTGAGCTTATGAAATGGTGCATAGAGCAATGCAAAAACACGCCTAAAACTATCCTAGACCCATTTATGGGAAGCGGAACAACAGGAGTAGCCGCCATTCAGCTAGGCCGCAAGTTTATTGGCATTGAGCGTGAGGAGCGTTATTTTCAAATAGCTTGTGAACGTATATCAAATGCAGTTGCTCAAGGGCAACTGTTTGAGCCTGAGCCAATGAAGCAAACGCAAGAGGCTATGTTTTGAAATTCCCGAAGCATGAATACGTCCGAAGCAAGCGTCTGCTTGAGAACGCCAGGCTAATACCTTGCCAGCACTGTGGCGCTGATGACGGTACTGTGGTGGCCGCACATACAAACTGGGGTGGCGGCAAGGGTAGAGGGATTAAGGCTGATGACAACCTAATCGCAAGTCTTTGCTTTCATTGCCATTCAGAGCTTGACCAGGGCAAGATGATGACCAAAGGCGAACGCCAGGGGATGTGGCGTACAGCTCACGAACGCACAGTGGAAAAGCTGACTGAGCTAGGACTATGGCCTGATGATGTGCCGAAACCTAAGGGTTTTTCCTAATACAAACATCACAAAAGATGACTGACAATAAGTTATCGCAACCAAGGAACTGTATGAAACAATTTGAATACACCACAACACTGAATGGCGGCATCGTGACCGTCTATCTGAACATCACTGAAGAAAACGATGAGTGCGGAACTCATTGCTTCACTGACTTTGACAGCGTTTGGTTTGACGGAACCAACATCACATCAATCCTGAGCAAAGAACAAATTGCCGAGCTTGAAATGGAAGCTGAGGCGGGATTTATTGAAGCTGGCTGGGAGAGCGCAAATGGCTATTGATCGTGAACAAATCATTGAACTTGGGCGCAAGGCAGGATTTTCAAAGCATGAAGGAATCATTACGGGTGGAGTGTCAGACCTTGAACGTTTCGCTACCCTTGTCGCTGCTGCCACAAAAGCAGAGGAGCGTGAAGCCGTAGCGCAAATTATTGAAGATGCGCCGCCTTTGGTGGACTATGCAATAAACGAAATAGGAGGCTGTTTGGTTTGTGGTTTTACACCAAAACTAGCATCTGAATTTATCCGAGCACGAGGAGAAACCAAATGAACAAACAAACTGAAGCACTGAAGCTGGCCCTGGAGGGTGCGGCAAATTACATCGACGCCCTTGGCGGTGACAGCCGCAAATATCGGCAAGCACTGGCCGAGCAGCCAGCAGTCAGCGCAGGCCCAATCACGCCATCCATGATGCAAGGGCCAACGCCTGAGCAGAAATCGCAGATGGTTGCAGCCATGAGCAAGCTGGCCGAGCAGCCAGCACAGCAGTGCGGCTTGGAAATGGTTGATGACGAAGGCGAAAATCAAGCAGTCCGCATGTTCCTTGCGTTGTACGGAGGGCAAAGAGGCATCACGACAGAGCAGATGCGCAAGAACCTGAAGATGGCTGGTTTTGATGGCGCATGGCCTGAGTGGGCAAACACCCACAACGGCCACTTGACCAAAGCCGGTGCGCAACTCTGGATTCGCCACCTGTTTGCACTTGAGCAGCCAGCGCAGCCAGCACAGCAGCAGGAGCCTGTGGCGTGGCGATGGTCAGAAAGCGGCAGCGTGCGGTGGTTTGACTGGACTACCGACTGGTCACACTACGATCGAGCAAAGGCAATGGGCTTTCCGATTCAGTACGCAGCCCCACAAGCACAGCGCAAACCGCTGACGGATGAGCAGAAAGCTATTTTGAAAGAGTGCAGAAATCAGGCAATGAAATGGGTAACTCAAGCAAGAATCACGGAGTGCGGGGCTTTTTCCGGAATCGCCCAAGACCTTGATTGGCTTTGCAACCAGCTTGTAATCGAAGCCGCCCACGGCATTAAGGAGAACACATGAGCAAACTTAAAAAACTGACATTTGATGAATACAAAGTGGCGGCTACAGCAACACTTAACGAGGCCATTGATGACGAGCCGGATGCAGTAATCGTGTTGTTGTTTCATCGTGGGACTGGGCAATTCAAGATCAAATGCTCCAAGATTGAAAACCGACTTGAACTGGTTGGCGCTTTGGAAGAAGCAAAAAATCACATACTTGTAACGGGGTACGCATGAACCAATCTTGGTACACACGGCTCGGCTGGTGGCTTTGCGAAAAAACAGGCCACCTTGGGGCGCGGTCAGGCTGGATTTACAACGGCTATTTTCACAAAGAGTGCAAACTTTGTGGGCGCATTATCAGTGAACCAATCAAGAAAGAAAAAGCATGACACCAAAACAAGAAGAAGCGTTGCGTGACTACCTGCAAGAGGCCATCGTGCCTTTGATTGAGCAGGTGCTGGTCAAGAAGCTGGGGCAAGCCATGACGTTTGCCGCACAAGAAGTGGTCAGTCCAAAGCGCACATGGGTTGGGCTGACGGATGTTGAGTGGATGAATATTGTTAACAAAGACCAAGCATGGTTTGGTCAGCGGCCTGATGAAGTCGCTCACGAAGTTGCAAAATTGGTCGAAGCCAAACTCAAGGAGAAGAACACATGAGCAAAGAAGCAATGAAGCTGGTTCCTGTTGAGCCAACAGAGGAAATGCTTAAAGCAATGGATGAATGTTCAAAAGAGGGCTATGACGAGCGTTTGTATGCTGGTCATGCGGCATCTGTTTACATGGCGGCTGTGGATGCGGCTCCTACGCAACCGTTAAGGCATGAACACGCCGAACAGCTTGCAAAACTGGGTTGGCAGTATTTTGAATGTCCTGCTTGCGTTTCTGGGAAAGCAAAAGTATTTCCAATGCCAGCACAGCCGCAGCATGAGCCGGTGGCGACAGTGCGTTCATTTGGCGATCTGGGCGGCACATTTGACTGGGCAAGCCCCCGAACATATCGCCCGCCAGTTGGAGCCAAACTTTACGCATCCCCACCAGCAAGCAAACCGCTGACGGATGAGCAGATTGCAGAGATTGCGGCGCAAGGACACCAACGCTGGATTGAATTTGCCCGAGCCATCGAAGCCGCTCATGGAATTTTTAAGGATGAAAAATGACTGAAGAAGAATGCAACCTAGACCTGATAATTAGTGATCTAGAACAAGAAAACAGATTGCTTAGAGCAAGGAATGAACGCTTGGAAAAGCGGGATTTAACTGACACTGAAATCATGGATTGTTTTGACGACACAATGGAAGGCGGAGACATCGTAGACTTTGGCCGTGCCATCATTGCAAAGATGAAATCATGAAGTGCTGCAATCAATCATGCCGCCAGGGCCGAGAATGTCCAGTCCGTGAAATTTACAGAAACATTGCTTTTGGATTGCTGTCGTTTTGGATAACGCTAATTTGTGTGCTAGTGTGGTTTTTTAAATGAGAAAAAAGTCAAAATATAAACCAAAAGGCGTAAGAGTTGACGCATTGAATTGGGTATTGTCAGGTATGAAGCCGATTGCACAAGTCGGTGATGCGCTTGTGACGCTGAACGCCAAGAACTATGCCGCACTGGATGAAATAAAGAACGGGCGATCAACATCAGATCATGTGGATGTAATCATTGCAGCCGTGAACATGGCTGAAGCGTTTTCCAGAAAAGGCGTGGGATCGGACTGGATTGAAGAAATCAGACAAGCCCAGGATGCTGTTTACACAATGGCAAAGCGTGGACTGTCTAAAAGCCGATTTCTGTTTACTGGCCCTGAGATGAAAGCTGTCTCATTGGCGATTGATGTTCACGCCGCACAGCTTGAAGCCAGCTCAGTGAAAGACATGGAAGACTGCCTGAAAATCGTGGAAGACGAAATCAGGCATAAGAGAGCAAGACGAATTCAGTAAGTGAGAATGTCAAAGTAGGCAAGGGCAAAGCAGCACATGACGATGCCCAAGCCGATTGCCAGTGTAATGTCTTGGATAGTTGCTTTCATGGTGAACTCCTGTTGTTGATGGCTCAATTATCTACTTGTCCACAAAAAATTCCATAAGGATAAACCCTAATAGCAAATTAGCAAAAACTGTGCTAGGGTGATAAAATTCACGTAACTGGAGAACCATATGGCTGGATTGCTAGACTCAGGCGCTGAAATCGCCATCGAAATCAAGACCCAAGAAGACGAAAGCCAACTTGACGCGCAAGAGGTCATGAGAAACCGTGAGCACGTTAAGAGTAACTGGATGCTTGGCCCTGAGAAAACCCAGCAACCAAACAGCGAATACTGGCGTAAGTTGGCAACCGTATGGCGTATCAGCCCAGATCAGGCCAAGCGTAATCTGTGCGCCAACTGCGAATACTTCAACGACAGTCCAGATATGCTGGCTCAGATGGAGCAAATTCCTGAAGACGCATATGACAAAGACGGTGGCGGTCGTGGCTGGTGTAATAAATTTAGTTTTATTTGCCACTCGTTACGTACTTGCCAGGCGTGGGAACGTGCTGACGTAAAAGTCGAAGAAGGCGAAGACTACTCTAACGGGGAAAGCTATGATGAAAACGAAACTTAATAAAGTCGGTCAAGCCAAAGTTGGCAAGGTTTTCCATGAATTTGGACAGGGTGAACTTCATTCTGGCAAAAGCGGTAAAGTCGTAACGAATCCTAAACAAGCCACAGCCATCGCCATTTCGGAAGGGGCAAAGGCAATGGGACGCTACAAGAAAAAGTAAAGCCAAGCCCACAGGCTAATATGTGGGCACTTACTAACATTGACCAACCTACGGGAGTCAAAACCAAATGAATAAATTACGGCAAGAAAGCCCAGAGTTTCAAGCTCGCAAAGGCAGAGGAAGGCCTCCAGGTGCGCTTAATAAGGCCACCAAGACGTTTAGAGAGACAGTTAGTAGGTTGCTAGAGGATAACGCTGAAAACGTCTCTAAATGGCTTTACGAGGTTGCTGAGGGAAATGCCGAGAAAGAATTGAAGGCTGACCCGAAAGGTGCTCTGACTTTGTTGGCTCAAATGGCTGAGTACGCTACGCCAAAGCTGAACCGCACTGAGATGACTGGCGATGGCGGTGGGCCAGTTGAAGTTTCTGGGATTCAGATCAAGCTGGTCAAGCCGAATGAATCTTGAGCTAGATTTCCCTGAAAAACTGGGTTTTCTGTTTGAGCCGCACCGATACAAGATTCTTTATGGTGGCCGTGGATCGGCTAAGTCTTGGTCGGTTGCTCGTGCTTTGATTGCCATTGCGGTTCAGAAACAGACTCGAATCCTTTGCGCCCGTGAATTGCAGAATTCCATATCGGATTCTGTGATCGCTCTATTGGGCGACCAGATCAAGGCGATGGGGCTTGAGTCGTTCTTTGATGTGCAAAGGACAGCCATCTATGGAAAGAACGGTTCTGAATTCAGTTTTGCAGGTATCAAGCACAATGTAACGTCCATCAAGTCATTCGAGGGCGTTGACATTTGCTGGATTGAAGAAGGCCAAGCTGTGTCCAAGTTGTCTTGGGAAACGCTGATCCCAACGATTCGCAAGCCTGATTCTGAAATTTGGGTGACGTTTAACCCTGACTTGGACACAGACGAGACTTACAAGCGCTTTGTGGTCAACCCTCCAGCAAGTGCAAAAGTCGCTAAGGTCAACTGGTCAGACAATCCTTGGTTTCCCCAAGTTCTGAAAGACGAACTAGAAGACCTTAAGGCTAAGAACATGGATTCTTACCTGAATGTCTGGGAAGGCCATACCCGTCAAATGCTTGATGGCGCTGTATATGCGAATGAACTGCGTAAGGCTCAGGAAGAAAACAGAATCCGCGACTTGATTATTGATAAGTCAATCCCAGTCCAGACATTCTTTGACCTCGGCTGGGCTGATATGACTTCAATCTGGTTCGTCCAGGTTATCGCAGGTGGTGAAGTCCGTGTGATTGATTTCTATCAAAACTGCCAAAAGACCATTGACCATTACGCCCAAGTCTTGCAAGAAAAGGGGTATATCTACAAAGATTGGTGGTTGCCTCATGATGCTGAAAACAAGAATATGACTGGAAAATCCGTAAAGGATATTCTTGAAGGCATGGGAAAACCAATCAGAATTACGCCAAAACTGTCAATCGCCGATGGCATTAACGCAGCTCGGACGCTTTTGAATCGAGCATATTTCCATTCAACTAACTGCGCTGATGGCCTGCAAAACCTACGCCATTATCGCTATGACGTTGACCCAAACACAAAGATGTTTTCAAACAAGCCATTGCACGATCAGCACTCACACGCTGCTGACGCATGGCGTTATGTAGCCGTTGGACTAGATGAAAATACTGGTTCTTGGGGTAAATCTATCAACAAACCTGCAAAATGGGTGGTCTAAATGTTCATGATGAAGCAAGGCGATATTACTAACGCCAAACGAGTTGAGGCACTCGAAAAGCGCGTAGAAATGCTTGAAAATGTGGTAAAGGCATTACAATTGCAAGAACGCCCAAAGGTCGGGCGACCTCCAAAGGCATCACATGAGTCAGAACCTAAAGGCCATTCTCCAAGCTGAAATCGACAATTCAATCGGCTTTATCGAGAGCGAAACGGTTGAAGATCGAAAGCAATCGCTTCAGGCGTATCTGCGCCAACCATATGGAAATGAAGTTGAAGGCAAATCATCCATTGTCACTGGTGAAGTAGCCGAAGCTATTGATGGCGCAATGCCGCCTTTGATGCGGATTTTCACTGGCTCTGATGAAATCGTCTTGGCTAACCCAACTGGCCCAGGTGATGAAGCTGGTGCTAAACAAGTTACTGACTATCTGAATTACATCTTCTTGGAAGATAACCAAGGCGTGATTCTGATGCACGACTGGTTTAAAGATGCGCTGATGCAAAAGAACGGCATCGTTAAAGCGTATTGGGAAGACAAGGAAGACGTTACCAAAGAGACCTACGAAGGTCTTTCTGATGACGAACTAGCCTTGATGATGCAAGACAAGGATTTGGAGATTGTTGAGCAAGACACTCAAGAGTTTCCTATCCTTGACCCAATGGGCGCACCAGTCATGAATAAAGATGGCACACCTGCCATGTTTGGTATTCATGACGTAAAGATCAGCAAGAAACTCAAGACTGGTCGGGTTGTCATTGAAAACGTCCCACCTGAAGAATTCCTGATTTCCAAAAAAGGCATCAAGATTGCAACATCGCCATTTGTTGCACATCGCCGCATGATTACCCGAAGCGACTTGATTGCAATGGGTTTTGATGAAGATACGGTGAACAGCCTGCCTGCTGGCGATGCTTTGGCTTATACGCCTGAGCGCGTGGCTCGTTTCGCTCCTGGTGAACAGCCATACGACACGCAAGCAGAAGACAAGGTAATGCAAGAGATTGAAGTCTTTGAGTGCTATATCCGCACTGATGAAGACGGAGATGGTATTGCTGAACTGCGCCAAGTCTTCTACGCTGGCAATGAGATTTTGAGCAATGAAGAATCGGACTATGTGCCGTTCTACTCTGTTTGCCCAATCCCAATTCCTCACAAGTTCTTTGGTAACTCGCTTGCTGATCGCACTGTTGACCTGCAACTGATTAAAACCACAGTCACACGCCAGATGCTGGATAACCTGTATCTGACGAATAACGCCCGTGTGGTGGCTATTGAAGGCCAAGTAAACCTTGATGACCTGCTGACCTCTACGGCTGGTGGCGTGATTCGCGCTAAGTCTCAGGGCGCTGTCCAACAATTGAACGTCCAGAACGTGGCGCAACAGTCGTTCCCAATGCTGGAATACTTGGATCGAGTGCAATCCAAGCGCACTGGTGTGACTGACGCAAGCCAAGGTCTTGACGCTTCTATCCTGCAAAACGTGACAGCCGCTGCCGTGGCATCCATGCAGCAAGCCGGTGCAGGCAAGATTGAAATGATCGCCCGTATCTTTGCTGATACTGGTGTGCGTGACCTGTTTTATGGCATCTTGCACCTTGTCACCAAGTACCAACAGAAAGAGCGAATCATTCGCCTGCGTGGTCAGTTTGTCGCAATTGATCCCCGCACATGGGCAAACAAGTATGACCTGACCGTGAATGTCGGCTTGGGTAATGGCAACCGTGACCAACAAATGGCAATGCTGCAAATGGTCTTGGCTAAACAAGAGCAAATGTTGGCTCAGTTTGGCCCTGCTAACCCATTGGTTTCATTGGGTCAATATCGTGCCTCTTTGGGGCGTATGGTTGAAGCCGCTGGTTTCAAAGATTCTGCTGAATTCTTCAAGCCGATCACACCTGAGCAAGACCAACAGTTGTCTAATCCTCCACAGCAACAGCCACAAATGCCACCTGAAGTGCAAGCATTGATGGCAAAGACTCAGGCAGACATTCAAGCCCAGCAAGCTAAATTCCAAGCTGATATGCAAATGCAACAGCAAAAGATGCAAGCCGACTTGGAGTTTGAACGCCAGAAAGCCGCTTTGGAATTGCAATTGCAACGTGAAAAAGCAGCCGCTGAACTTCAGATCATGCGTGAAAAAGAAGCCTCAAAACTTCAACTTGAGCGTGAAAAGATGAATATGCACTTTGCAATGAAAGAGCAAGAATTCCAAGCTGAAGCTCAGTTGAAGGCCATGAAGGTCGGTGCTGGCATCACATCCAATGTTGAAATTCCTGGTTGATTGGATTACCCATGAGCGTTCAAAGTCTTCAGCAACAGATTCTTGCCCAAGGGACTACGGGCAAGTGGTCTGGTGAGGGTTATGGGTCTGCCGCTGAAAACGCGCTTGGTATGGCGCGGATTCTTGATGGAATTGGCATCACTGACATTAACCAATTCGGTCAGTTTGAAAAGACTACGAATCAACAGCAAGAAGTTCAGCGAGAGATGGGAATTTCTTATAGTCCAGAAGGTGATCCCTATTGGGCACCAACAGGGAATTACTACACTGCTGATTCTGATGGCAATAAGACCTACGTAGACCCAAAGTATGTTACTCAAGGCACCCGAACTGTTGAGAGTGGAGATGGGTTTGTAGATCAGCCTGTTTATACGGCCAATGTCCCTGTCACTCAAACCGTCTACGGTAACAAAGAAACTCAGCAAGCGGTTCCAAACACATACAGCGAACGCCAGACAGGTAACGCTTGGGGTGGCACTTTTGCTGGCTCTGGAAACACTGGTTTCCGTGTGGAATTTGCCCCTAACGGTACGCCTTACTTTTACACCACAGGCGCTTCTAGTAGCGATGTTGGTGGACTGATCCCAATTGCTGCTCTTGGATTGTCTTTGCTAGCCCCAGGTGTTGGCACGGCAATCGGTTCTGCGCTTGGTGCTTCTGGTGTTGCAGCATCGGCTATTGGTAATGCAATCATCAGTGGCACATTGTCTGAGGCAAGTGGCGGTGACTTTGCTAAAGGTGCTTTGACTGGTGCTATTGGATCTGGAGTTGGCGGTCTTATATCGCCTGAGATTTCAAGCGCTTTGGGTGGTGGTTCTGTTGGTAATGTGGCTGCTAACGCTTTGACAAGTGGGGCTTTGTCTGAGTTGCAAGGTGGTGACTTCACATCAGCCGCACTTAGAGGCGCTTTGACTGGCGGCATTGATGCGGCAAAGGCTGCTGCAATCAGTGATTACATTTCTCAGAATCCACTGTCAAATGATTATTCAGTGACAACTGATTATTCGCTTGGTTCTGGTGCTTCTGGTGAGCCAGGACTGTCTGTCGCTCCAATTGACACGCAATATCAAGTCGGATCGTTTGATTATTCAATTGGCGACCTACTGCAAGGTCTTGGTTTGCAAATGCCAACGACTCCAAACATTGATTCAATGGGTGGCGGTCAAGGCATTGTCTTGAAAACGACTGATGGATATATCACTGAACAAGGGTTTGTTCCAAACTCTTACGTTGCATCGCTTGGTGATCCAGAATCGTTTATTAATAAGCCTGTGATTGATATTGGTTTGTCTTCACAACAAGCCAAAGATACAAGCGCCTCAGACTTGAACGCCAAAATTGCTGGATTGGATATTGCGAAAGCATTGTCTCCATTCGCATTGGCCGAGCTGATGAAAGGCGCATATGACATGACAAGCAATGAAGACACAACGTCTGGCTTTGCTATGGTTCCTGTGCCTACTGACTGGAAATCTCCAGAATACAACCAAGCCTTCACGCCATCGGCTCCAATTGACTTTGGAAATAAAGAGTTGCTAAAAGGCACGCAATGGGAAAACCCAAGCCTGTCAAATGTCATTAACACTTTGAACTATCAGCCTGTTGCTTATGGTCAACAAAGTTTTGCACAGCCGCAACCGCAATTCCAAGTCCCTGACATACTTCAGCAATTCCAGTCTCCAAGCACTGTTGGGATGAATGATATTGTTGGAAGTCTGGATGGTAAGCAAGTTTCAATCTCTGACATTATTTCTGGAATACAAAGCCAATATGGATAAAAAACTGCAAGCTGAATGGGCATCCAATCTCCTGAAAGATGACTTTTTCGTAAAAGTCATGGATGATTTGAAAAATCAGCAGATTAGTGTGATAATTAACACGAATCGAGATGAGGTTGAAGAACGGGAAGCCGCTTACAGCCACATCAAGACACTTGATCTTTTCCTTGGACACCTGCAAGGCATTGCCGCAGAAACCAAGATTCAAGAGAAAAAGTGGCGAATTCTGTGAGGAAACTCACCCGTTGTCTGGACGGTTTCCAGCGATTTTCGAGATGAAACATGGAAAACACCAACCCCTCGGGGAGTGAAAGCCTGAACGTAAACCAAGCCGCATCTGCGTTTATGAGTTTGATGGGTGATGACGATGGAGCCTCTGAAGGCCAACCGGAAGAATCAACCGAAGAACTTGAAGCTAGTGGTGAAGTTGAATCTGATGAACCCGAGTATTCGGAAGAATCAGATGAGCCAGTAGAGGAAGTCAAACCCCGCTACAAGGCCAAAGTCGGTGGTGAGGAAGTCGAGGTAGAACTTGACGAACTGATTAACGGCTATCAACGCAGCAAGGATTACACCCAAAAGTCTCAAGCTCTTGCTGAACAGCGTAAGGCTATTGAAGCCGAGCGCCAACATCTTGAGCAAGTGAAACAAGAGCGTATGGCCTACGCCCAGAAATTGCAGGCATTGGATAGCTTCTTAAGCCAGCAGAATAAGGGTGAGGATTTGGAAGTTTTGAAAGAGACAGACCCAATCGGTTATGCCGTGAAGGTGGCTGAACAGTCTCAGCGAGAGAAACAGTTGGCAGTTGTTCGTGCTGAACAAAACCGCATTGCCCAACAGCAACAAGCGGAACAACAGCAAAGCCTGCAAAACCATCTCAAAGCTGAATCTGAAAAGCTCGCGTCTGTTATCCCAGAACTGGCTACGCCAAAAGGTGATGCTATCCGGAAAGAAATCCGTGAATACGCAAAATCTGTTGGTTGGTCGGATCAAGAACTCGCCTCAGTGTATGACCATCGTGCAGTGTTGACTTTGTATAAAGCGATGAAGTTTGAGCAACTTCAAAAGGGTAAACCTGAAACTTTGAAGAAAGTCCAGCAAGCCCCAAAGATGCTAAAAGCCGGTACTTCTTCGCCTAATCCAAAATCAGCGCAAGAGAAACAAGTGATGCAAAAGCTGCGTCAAACCGGGAAAGTCCGGGATGCGGCAAAGGCATTTGAACGATTCCTTTAAATTTTTGGAGCTTTTAACATGGCAACCTATCAAACCTACACCGCTATTGGTCAGCGTGAAGACCTGTCGGACGTGATCTATGACATTTCGCCTACCGATACCCCCCTTATGTCGTCTATCGGCAAGGGCAAAGCAACTGCGACTTACCACGAGTGGCAGACTGACAGCCTGGCAGCTGCCGCCTTGGGTGGTGCAGTGGAAGGTGCTGATGCTTCGTCCATCACCGCTTCTCCAACTACCCGTATTGGCAACCGCACTCAGATTTTCACTAAGTCTGTCGCTGTCGCTGGTACTCTGGAAGCTGTTGACAAAGCTGGTCGCAAGTCTGAAAAGGCTTACCAACTGGCTAAAGTGTCGGCTGAACTGAAGCGCAACATCGAACTTACCCTGTTGTCCAACCAAGTGTCTGCCGCTGGTAACTCCAGCACTGCCCGTACTATGGGTGGCCTGCAAGCATGGTTGGCAACTAACGGCGACTTCGGCGTGGGTGGCTCGGCTGGTGCTGGCGGTACTACTGCCCGTACAACCGGCACAAACCGCACTTTCACTGAAGATCTGCTGAAGACTGTTGTGAAAGAGGTTTACACCGCTGGTGGTAGCCCTAAAGTGCTGATGGTCAACCCTGCTCACAAGCAAGTGGTTTCGGCCTTCGCTGGTATCGCTGCACAGCGTTACATGGCTCCTGCAAACGAGCCTACCACCATCGTTGGCGCTGCTGATGTTTACATGAGCGACTTCGGCACCATGTCTGTGGTTCCTAACCGTTTCATGAACGCCACCAACAACTGCGATGAGACCGCTTTCATCATCGACCCCGATATGCTGGCTGTGTCTTACCTGCGTCCTTTCCAGACTATCGAACTGGCTAAGACTGGTGACAGCGAGAAAACTCAGCTGTTGGCAGAATTGACCTTGGAAGTCAAGAATGAAGCCGCCTCTGGCGTGATTGCTGATCTCTCCTGATCTGACGTAAGTTGGATTTAGCCCCCCTTTGGAAACATCGGGGGGCTTTTTTCTTTACACCACGAATGATAGAATTGCAATTATGGAAAACCCTACATTTCGCAAGTCTGTTGCTCATGCTGATGGTGAAGGCGGTCTGATTATTCAGACTGCTCAGGACGTTTCTGCGCTTGTTGAGAAAAACAAGCAAGAATTCAACAGCTATGACGAACGGGCTAAATGGTCTGATGAACTATATGGGAACAAGGTTGCATCTATTCCATTCACTGCGATTGATGACCTAAATAAACAAGGGATCATGCGTGGCTTTCACGTTATTGACCATGCCCGTTTTGCGATGTTCTTAAATAATCCAGACAATCGCGCATGGCGTACACGCCCAGGAGTGATCTAAATGAGTTTTTCAACATACTCAGAATTGCAGACAACCATTGCTGGTTATCTTGCGCGAACTGATCTAACAACTCAGATTCATGATTTCATTCGTTTGGCCGAAACTCGTTTGCGCCGTGATTTGCGTATTCGTCAAATGCTCAAGAGCGTGACGACTGCAACTGTGGCGGATGATAGCACTGTTGAATTGCCCAGCGATTTCCTTGAAGTGCGTGACTTTGTTGTTGTTGGTAATCCTGTCCAGTCTTTGAACTATTACAGCCCATCGGCTTTCAATCGAAACACTCGCACTTGGGAAAGTGGTAAGCCTGTTGATTACACAGTGCTGGCCTTAGATTTCCAGTTGTCGCCAGTGCCTGACAGTGATTACACCGTCCAGCTTTTCTACTTTGCTGCGCCTGCTTTCCTGAGCGACACAAACACAAGCAACGTGTTCTTGGCTAATACGCCTGATGCTTTGCTTTATGGTGCTTTGCTTGAGGCAGCGCCGTACTTAATGGACGATGCTCGAATCAACACATGGGGAACTATGTTTGATCGTGCGATGGCATCTATCACACGCTCTGACGAAAAAGGTCAGTATTCAGGCGTTCCCTTGGCAATCAAAACAACCCTGTGAGGTAAAACATGGCTGAATTCTCAAACTATCTCGAAAATGCGTTGATTAACGCAACGCTACGTAATACGGCTTACACAAGCCCGACAACTGTTTATCTGGCGCTTTATACGACTGATCCCACTGATGCCGATACTGGCACTGAAGTGAGTGGCGCTGCTTATGCACGTCAATCCATCACGTTTGGCGCTCCTTCTGATGGCGTGTCAACAAACAGTGCGGCCATTGAATTTCCTCAAGCTGGTGGCTCTTGGGGTACGGTTGCTTATATCGGTATCCGTGACGCATCAACCGCTGGTAACCTGCTGTATCACTCGCCATTAACCGCATCCAAGACGATTGCAACTGGTGACGTTTTCCGTGTGGCCGCTGGTTCTCTTAGCGTGGCGCTTGCCTAATGGCTGATCTGCTGCCACCGTGGACGATAGATTCTCTTGACCAGCTAAAAGCTAGTCTTGATGATCTAACGCTCACGCTTGACAGCAATCTCTACATCACATCGGTAACGCTGTGGGATGCTTATGCGGCTGTAAACGCATCGGCAACTGTTAACGCTGATGCCGTACGTGTCCAGTATGGCGCGGCATCCATTACGTGTTCTGCAAGTGTTTCCTGCGATGCTGTGCGAGTCCAGAATGCTGATGCAAGTGTAACGGCTAATGCGGCTGTTTCTGCTGACGCTACACGGGTTCAGTTTGCTGATGCGTCAATTACTGCCAACGCTACGGTTTCTGCTGATGCAACCCGTGTCCAATTTGCTGATGCCAGCATCACGGCCAATGCAACTGTTTCAGCGGTAGGAACTCGCGTTCAATTTGCTGACGCATCTATCACGGCAACGGCTACGGTTAATGCTCTTGGTGGTGTGGTAGCAAGCGGTGAGGCCAGTATCACGGCTAATGCTTCTGTTAGTGCTGATGCAATCCGTGTCCGCATGGCTGACGCCGAAATCATTTGCTCGGCATCGGTTGGCGCATTGGGCGGCATCATTGCTGATGGCATCGCTGAAATCACTTGCACGGCTGAAATGTCGGCTTCTGCAAGCGCCATCTATGACGGTGTTGGTTCAGTTTCTTGCATTGCATCGGTTACGGTTTCGGCCTCAAATGGTCATGACTGGTCTGATGTTGTTGAATCTGAAAACACATGGGATCAGGTTGCAAGCGATACAAACTCTTGGACACCTATCTCAGTGTCAAGCAATGACTGGAATGATGTTGCAGTATCTGGCAACACTTGGACGCAACAAACAAATGGTGATAACACATGGCTACAACAAAACTGACATTTGGCGAATGGATGCCCGATCAGCCAGGTATCACTGGTGCTTTGACTGATGCAAAAAATGTTGTTTCTCGGGCTGTTGGTTATGGCCCTTTGCCTACGGCTGCTACGTTCTCGGCTGCGGCATCGGAAAACCTGACTACTTTGGTTGCTGGCAAAACTCCTGCCAATGCCACCAAGTTGTTTGCGGCTGGCTCTACCAAGATTTATGACGTTTCAGGCGTTGGCGCTTTGACTGACGTTTCAAAAGTCGGTGGCTACACTCCAAACGCCAACAATGACCGTTTCCGCTTCACTCAGTTTGGTGATGTAATTATCGGCACAAACAACAGCAATCCGATTCAAGCCTACACATTGGGCGTATCAACTGCGTTTGCTGATTTGGCTGCTACGGCTCCAATTTGCAAGTATCTGACTGTGGTGCGTGACTTTGTGGTGACTGCGTTTACGACTGAAAGCAGTTCCATCTATCCTAGCCGTGTTCGCTGGTCTGGCATCAATGATGAAACCGCATGGGGTTCTAGCCAAGTCACACAAGCTGACTATCAAGACATTCCAGATGGTGGTCAAATTGTTGGCATCCGTGGTGGTGAGTTTGGTTTGGTATTCCTTGAAAAAGGCATCAGCCGAATGAGCTATATCGGCACGCCATTCATTTTTCAGTTTGACAATATCTCCCGTGGCAAGGGTTGCATCGCGGCTGGTTCTATCGCGCAGGTTCAAGGCTTGAGCTTTTTCCTGTCTGACGATGGTTTCTATATGTGCGATGGTCAACAGGTTCAGGCGATTGGTTCTGAAAAGGTTGACCGCTGGTTCTTTGCAAATGCTGACGAAGGTTCTTTTGACAGCATGAGTGCTGCGGTTGATCCTGTGCGCAAGCTGGTGATCTGGAACTTCAAGACAACCTTTGCACAGCGTCAACTCATCATCTATAACTTCAAGACTCAGAAGTGGACATATGGCGATGCCAATTCAGACTATATCTCTGACGCATCTACATCGGCCACGACACTTGAAAATCTTGACTCGATTTCATCCAGCATTGACGCTCTGACTGTCAGTATGGATTCCATACTTTACATGGGTGGTAAGTATTTCCTTGGTGGTACGTCTGGGGCTTATGTCGTGACATACAACGGCCAACCTGCAACTGGAAAGATTGTTACGGGCGATGTTAACGCTGGTGGACGCTCTGTTGTCACTTTGGCACGCCCTCAGATTGATGGAGGCTCTGCAAGCGTTTCAGTGGCTTCTAGGACACTTCTTAGCGAGATACCATCATTCGGCACGGCTGTCCCTGCTGATTCTGAAAACCGTGTGTCTTTGCGCTCAAATGGCAACTACCATCGTTTCTGGGTGACTCCAACGGGTGCAAACTGGTCAACCGCTGTTGGGCTAGATATTGATCTGGCTGGTCAAGGGGTGCGCTAATGAAAGTCCAATTCCGCACATTGCCAACATTCGGTCAAGACCCTCGGGTTGTTGCCGAAGTCGTGAACAACATCATGAATGGCAAGACCAACAACACTGGAACTGTCACGCTTGCGACTGGTAACGCTACAACGACAACCATCTATGACGAACGGATCAGTCCAAACAGTAAGATTCTGCTGATTCCATTCTCAGCGGCTGCGTTTACTGATTCAACGCCATATGGTGCTTTTCAAGATACAACCGACCAAACGGCGGCATCTACGACTGCGACTTACCCCGTCACAATGAATACGACTGATTTCTCGCATGGGATTAGCATTGCAAGTGGTAGTCGTATCACAGCAAACAGCTATGGCATTTATAACGTGGAATTTAGTATTCAGTTTGAAAACACTGATACGCAAATTCATGATGTTGATGTTTGGTTTCGCAAAAATGGTACTGACGTAAGCAATTCAAACAGCCAATTCTCTGTACCAAACAGTCATGGTGGAACGCCAGGGCATTTGATTGCATCCATGAATTTCTGGATTGAATTGAATGCCAATGATTATGTTGAAATTGTTTGGCGAACGAATAGCACACTTGTATCAATCCAATCTATTCCAGCTCAAACATCGCCAACGATTCCAGTAACGCCATCCGTCATTGTGACGGTGAATTTTGTTTCGTCAAACGGTACAAATGCGGCTGGTGATTATTCAGCATACGCAAGCGCACAGGGTAAGGGTACGGCAACAGTTACCCATTTTGCAAATTCGACAGCCAACAAGACATATGCCTATGTTGTTATTGGCTAAAGTGTTTATAATGGTTTCCATCGGATCACCCGTCATGGAATCCAAGAACTCAAGGAGTTAATCATGGCGGTTAC
>JACCDU010015172.1_pt1 | contig 32729 bp, 32 predicted proteins | sample 7446081 | NCBI WGS metagenome assembly JACCDU01 (sample SAMN15323447, study PRJNA562643) | freshwater metagenome | isolation source: river surface water | place: USA:Blue River Watershed | collected 2017-08-17
ACCAGATGGAGCTTGCTCGTGGTGCGGGTTATCTCCGCGTTACTAAGACAGGCCGTGAGCAGGTACTTGTCAAGCAGTTCTACAACTCGCTGCTTGCTGCTAAAGGCATGCCTATTCCCCTGGGGCGTACTCCGGGCAAGAGTGCGCAGTTTGCGACCTCGGTGCACAAGTCTGGTGTGATCCTGCTGGGCAAGACCTACTCGGAGAAGTTCGGCCTCAACCCGGGAGACGAGCTTGAGATTCTTCTCGAGGAGGACTGCATCAAGCTGGTGCCCCTGCCTGTGCAGCCTGCAGCAGCACCTGTGATCAAGAAGGTCGTCCTGACTGCGGCTTGATTTGAGCGCGTCAGAGGCCCGAGCTCGGTATTTGCGGAAGCTCGTCCACATTGCAGAGAAGCTGCCGAATGGGTTGCTTCAACGCCTGGTGGATGACGCTCAGTTCTTTGAGGACTGGAACCTCCGCAAGCGCCGGGCTCGGGCTTCCGCGCGTTTGGCGCAATACAAGGGGTGGGAGGTCAAGGCCGAGGAGCGCTACTGGAAGGGCGTTCGGCGCTGACCTGGAAGGGACGCTCCGCAGACGCCCCCTAGATTGGTTGGGCCTGCGGTGCAACCACACCCAGGCCCCGGATCACCCAAGTCGCAAAGCGATCATGAACATTCAAGCGCTTCAGAGCCGTTCGTGGAATGGCACCCCCATCCAGCGCCGCTCCACGGATGGGTACGTGAACGCCACTTCCATGGCTAAGGCGAGCGGCAAGGAGTGGTTCACTTACTTCAAGTCGGACCGCGCTACCACATACATGGAGGCTCTGTCAAGAAACCTCCAAATGGAGGTAGCGGCTCTTTACAAAGCCAAGCCGGGTGAAGGCACCTGGATCCACCAGCGGTTGGCTGTGGACTTCGCCCGCTGGATCTCCGCTGAATTTGCCGTCTGGATGGACGGCTGGTTCCTGGAAGAGCTCTCCGGAGCTGGCGTTTCCCAAGTGCGGGACACTCAGCTGGTGCTGCAGCCGGTCGACGTTCTCGCGACGGTCGAGAAGAGCATTGACCTCCTCGAACGGCTGGGTGGGCTTGATGACCGAGCAGAGCTTCTGCTCAAGGACATCGTGCTCAACAACGCTGCACGCGCCGCGGGTGGGTCGATAGCTTCTCTGCCTGCGGTGAGGTTGCTGTCCTTGCAGGAAGCATTTCAACAGTTCGGTGATGCCACTCCACAGGAAGCCTCAAAATTGGCCTGCAAGTTTGGGCGGGCTGTGAAACGGACCTACAAAGAAGAGAACGGCAGGCTGCCTAAAACCCACAAGCAGTTGGTGAACGGCAGAAGCTGCGATGTCTGCGACTACGAAATCGAGTGGATTCAAAAGCATGCAGAAGACCTGAAGCAGGCCGTCCTCGAGCTACGTGTTAGCTGACTTTTGCTGACCGATTCAAGAACTGGTCAACGGCCTTGGTGCGGTGAAACCTGTACCGGGGCCTTTTTGCTGTGCCGATGTTTCTGATGGCGGGTCCGCGGAGGACGCCCTTGGACATCTCGTACACCAGAGCCTTGGTGTCCTTGAGGCCGACGAGGCGGCAGAACTCCTTGGAGTCGACCCAATCGCTCTCGGGGGCGGGTCGTGTGGATTCGAGCCACGCCACGAGCGTGCGCTCAAGGGCATCGATGCGGTTGAGGATCTCGTCTTGGGCTGAGGTGTTGAGCCCGGCCGGCATGGGTCTATCTGGATCTGGTTAGACCTTAGCGCGACCTAAAGCTGAACGCCGGCCATGGCTTTTTGGATTCGGTCGGCTTCGATCCATCGTTGGTAGGTGGTCTGGTGGACTTGCAGGCTGTGCCCCATGAGCCTTGCTGCGAGGTCGGCGCCGACACCTTTGGACATCAGGCGCAACGCATAGGCGTGCCGGAGGTTGTAGGGCTTGATAGTCACGCCGTCTCGGTCGAGCGCGTCATTGAAGGCTTTCCCGAGGCGGGTAGCGCTTTGGATGGGGCGGGGTAGCTCGTGCAGGGAGAACTCAGCGACCCATGCGCTTGGGCAGGCGGTGACCCGGCGAGAGCCGGTTTTGGTCTTGTCGTGGACTTCGATCCAGCCGTCCTCGAGGAGCACGAGCTCGGCGCACTCGTGGGGGCGGAGGCCGTAGGCGGCGCACATGCCGAAGGTCCAGCGCCAGTGCGGCAGCGTGATGCGTTTGAGCGCGTCTTCGATGACCTCGTCGGAAGGGATATCGCGCTCGGTGAGTTTGTCGACGCCGTAGCCGCGGCAGGCTTCGAGCAAGGGTTCTGTCTCTAAGCCAAGCGACTTGGCAATCTGGCTTAGAAGGTTGCCCTGGTCGCGGCGTGAGGCGCTGCCGGCGGGCATGGTGCGAATCACACGGAGCAGGACGACCTCGGTGATGGCACCCGAGGGCGGGAGCTTCCGGAGAGCGGGGCCCCACTTTTTGGACCAGGCGTTGTTGCCGCGCTCGGGGTCCTTGCGGTACTTGAAGGCGTGTAGGGCTTGGGCGGCTTTGACGAAGTCGGCGACGGTGAGCGTGGCAGCGGCTTCGGGCTGGTCCCAGGCTTCCCAGGTGAAGGTCTTGGTGCGGAGCTGGTGGCCGAGCTCAACGGCGCGGCGCTCGGCTTCAAACAGATCGATCTCGGAGCCGAGGGCGATGCGCTGTTGTTTGCGCTCGGTGCCGTCGCGGGTGGGCAGGGTTGCCACGAGTGTGTAGGACCGGCCCCTGAGTTGGATGGAGCACCGGTTCTTGCCGGCTTTGAGCCGGGCGTTGGCGGCCTCCAGTTCGGCCATGGCTTGGCTTAGTTCCTGGCTTAAAACCGTTGTCAGGCTAGGTCTGTTTGGACCTAGGAGCCTCGAAACAAAAAAGCCGCCTCTGGGGGAGAAGCGGCTCAGGGACTGGGTTTTAGGCCGGTGATTGAATCGGAGCGGCGGGATTTGAACCCACGACCCCCACTACCCCAAAGAGCGGTTGCGACGCTGAAAAGCTTGTTAATAACAGGGTTTGCAACTTCGCGCTCGAAGTGTTTGGCTTAAGTCTGGCTTAGTAGCCTGGTTCATACGCGGTTTGCGAATGGCCGGCAGTAAAGCGAAGACCTATCCCAATACGTGGGAGGGGGTCACGCAGGCGGCCAAGGATGCAGGGGCGAAGTGGGTCCAGCTTGTCGCGGCGCAGTGGGCGTTGGAGTCGGGCTATGGGAAGCACACCAGCGGCAGGAACAACTACTTCGGGCTGAAGGGGGCGGGCACGACCCGGATGACCACCGAGTACGTCAACGGCGCCAGGGTTCACATCGAAGCGGACTTCCTGGACTTTCCCGACCTCGGGGCTTGCGTCCGCTACCTCGTGACCCGGTGGTACAAGGACTGGGACAAGTACGAGGGGGTGGATCGGGCTCCCACGCTCGAAGCAGCGGCTAAGGAGCTGGTCAAGCAGGGCTACGCGACGGATCCGGCCTATGCGGAGAAGTTGCTGCGCATCTGCGACGAGAACGGAGCGAAGGCGGAAAAGCCGGCCACGCCCGTGGTCAAGGCCAACCCCAAGCCGATTCTGTATCGCGTCGAGGCGGTGCAGGCGACGTGGCTGAAGAAGGAGCCGGTTCAAGCAGCCGAGCTCGGGGAGAAGGAGAAGGTATACTGCCCGAAGGGGCGGGATTATGCAGTCGTTGCATACTCCGAGGTTGCTGCTGATGGCCACGCTCGGGTGGAGTTGGCCTCAGGCGGTGGGACTTGGTTCCTGTTTGAGCCGCACTGGCGGAAGGTCGTGGGCTCGGGTGAGGCGATGCGGGCAGAGGTCGACTGGAGTGACTTCAACTGCCTGGTGACGCCCAACCTCAGCGTGGGGGAGATCCTGCAGTTCGACAAGCGGCGTGTGCCCGGGCCGGCGGCTTCGGTTCGGACGCGACTGCTGCGAACTGCTGCAGAATTTCAGCGGGTGCGGGAAGCGTGGGGTCGGCCGCTCGGGGTGACGAGCTTCTACAGGCCGGAACCCATCAATGGGGAGGTCGGCGGAGTGCCGGGTTCGAGGCACGTCAGCGGGGAGGCGTTCGACATCTATCCGGTTGACCGGAGTCTGGAGAGCTTCTACCAGTGGATCCGGCATCGGTGGACTGGCGGGCTAGGCGATGGCCGTCCTCGGGGGTTCATTCATTTGGATTGCCGCGGGGGTGGGGGATTCGTACCCGGGGCCGGCGCTAGGCCTGCTGCTGAGTGGGTGTACTGATGGACGACCGCACTCGGGAGAATTGGGCCAAGGTCAAGGCCGCTCTGGAGAAGGCAGGGAAGACCGACTGCTCGTTCTACCGAAGAGCGGTTGCGGTGGTGATGACCGGGCGAGATCCAGGGCCGGAGTTCGGCTGATCAAGAGTTGCGGTTTCTAAATTCTAAATTGAGTAGGTCGGCGGTGCTGGTAACACCCCGACCCGTGACCAACCTGAGGAGACAGGCTGATGAGAGAGACCCTACGCGGGGATGCTGCAGGCATCGAGTACTTGAAGCAAAGGATCGCTGTCGAACCAAGTACTGGTTGCTGGTTATGGCAAAAGAGCGTTGGAGGCCCCGGATACGGACAAGTATTTTGGAGGGGAAAAGTAGGGACAGCGCATCGACTTTCGTACAGCCTTTATCACGGGGATCCGGGTAAACTCCACGTCTTACACCGCTGTGGAAACAGACGCTGCTGCAATCCGGATCACTTGTACGCCGGTACTGACAGAGACAACCATAGAGATAGCGTTAATCATGGAACACATTGTCCACCTCCCCTGCTTAAGGGGGAGCAGGTCGGAAATGCAAAGCTAACGGACTTGCAGGCTTCCGCAATTAAACAAAGATTACTCTCAGGTGAGAGCTGTAAAAGGCTTGCCAAGGCATACGGTGTAAGCTTGTCGACAATAAGTCTTATAAAGCGAAATCTACGCTATGCACATGTTGCGCCATTCATGCCTGAGCAGTCCAGGCGCAATCGCACCAGATTAAGTCCAGTTCAAGCCGAGGAAATTAAAGCTAGGCTAGAAAAGGGCGAAAGCATGCCTGCAATAGCGCGGTGCATGAAGCTTCCTTATTATACTGTCTTTTCCTTCAAAAGTAGGAAATTAAACAGAAATTGAACCTATTGTCATTATCTGGTGCATGATAAATGTCACAAGGCCGAAAGCAAGAGCATAGGTTCCGCCGTCGATGGTGATGCCATCAATGGTGCCGCCGGTGATTGCCACGTTGTTGGCGTTCTGAGTGCTCATCGTCCCGAGACCGGTGATGTCGGTGTTGGGGATGGTGGCGGAAGCGCTGAGCGCGTTGGTGCCGGAGCCTTTGACGTAGCCGGTGAGGGTGGTGGCGCCGGTGCCGCCGTAGGCCACGCCGATGGTGCTGGCGTTCCAGGTGCCAGAGGTCAGGGTGCCGACCGAGGTCAGGGAGCTGGAGACGACGCCGCTACCAAGGCCGGTCTTCTCCAGCACCGTGGCTCCGTCGATGCGGAACGAGAAGCCGGAGGCCAGTTCGATGTTCTGGTTGGATGTCCAGCTGTCAGTGGCGTCGTACCAGAGGAAGGTCTTGTCGGTGCCGGCTTTGAGGATGAGGCCCCCGCCGTTCGCGCCGGCGTCGGTGGGTTCTGCTGTGGCACCGAGCTCGAGGGTCAGATCGTCGACGCTGACCGTGGTGCTGTTGATCGTGGTGGTCGTGCCGTTGACGGTGAGATTGCCGCCGACGGTGACGTTGCCGGTGGTCGAGAACGAGCCGATCGAGGCGCCGCTCAGGTCGACCGTGCCAGTGAACGTCTTGTTACCCGAGATCGTCTGGGCGCCAGTGAGATTGACGAAGGCGCCGGGGCCACCGATGGCAATGATTGCGGTGGCTGTGCCGTTCTCGCCGCCTGTACCTTTGCCGTAGTAGAGGATCTCGTTGACTTCGTTGAAGGCAACTTCAGCGTTCAGGAGCGAAGAAGGAGCTCCGGCTTCACCAGAGACACGACGGCGGATGCGAACTGGGTTGGCCATGGCTTAGAAGTTGCCTCCGTCGGTGGTGGTGAGGAAGGTGTGGGCGGCGTCTGCTCTGAAGGCGCCAACTGCGTTGTCGTAGTACACGAGAGAGCCGTCGACAGGGGAAACAGCAAGGACCGGAAGTTCGACACCCGCTGGGCCTTGAGGGCCTGCAGTGACGATCTCGACGGTGGCGGTCGCACTCGGAGCTTCTACCAGCGTAAAAGCGCCGGAGATTTCGGTTACTTCGACGAAGGCAGAGGTCGTTGTGGCGACGACTGTTGTCATGGTGTTGTATATCCTTGTTCTGCGACTATTCCGCCTTCTAAGTAATACTCTCTTTCGCCAATGGCATTTACAAGTAAGACGTCGTAAACGGTCTGATCAGGGAGTGTTTCTGTGGTTGCTGCGGGAAGCGACATTTTAATTTTGCCGGCAGCGCGATCTGTATAGGTGATTGTGAAGTCGGCGTATTTCTTGCTACGAGCTTGATCCCAGATCTGGGAGTAAACAGTCCAGCCTGCGAGGTTGATAGCGGCTTTATTACTGTCTAGGAAGCGCAGTTGGACGCTGTAGTCCGCACGGCGCTGCAACCTGATGTTGTAGACCCCGGGCTGGATCATTTGCGAGTCCTCCTGGGGTAGTTTACCGAGCTCGGATTAGCGAGAAGCGTTGCGCAGCACGGCTTTGATGGGGGAATAGAGCGCGACGACTTGGTCGATTTGGCGGGCGGTGGCGGGGTTGCCTGTGGCTTGGGCGATGGTGGAGGCGATCTCGGCAGTCATGACTTCAGGGCTGGCTGTGCGGAGCAGCGTTGGCATCTCGTCGTCGAGGCGCTCGTAGATGTAGGGCAGAGCGCGCTTGAGGGGGCGTTCGATTGCTGCGGCTGCCAGAGGCTTGAGGATCGCTTCGGTGATACCCATCACAAGGAAGGCGACGAGGCCATCGATCAGGGTGCGGAGGGTCATGAGCTCAGGAGGTAGGAGGGCCATTGCGCTTGCGCTGTGCCGAGCTCGGGGTGTTTGGTGAGTCGGTGATGAAGGCCCAGAGCGTGGAGGCGGCGCCGCCGGCGACGGTGAAGGCTTGGGTCCACTGGTTGCCGCACTGGCCGGGGCGGCGGATCTCGCAGCTGGCGACGTTCGCGCTCGACATCAGGAGCATGTAGCTGTAGCAACCGACGAGCAGCTTGAGGACAAGGCCGACGACTGCTGGGTGGTTCATCTCAGGGCCTCGAGCTTGGTGACGCGGCGGTCGAGGTCGTTGAGTAAGCCGTAGGTTTGTTTGCGATCTTCTTTGATATCGACGTGGATTTCTTCTAAGCGACTGGCGACGTTTTCAACTGCAGTTGTGAGGCGTATTACGGTGTCACGACCATCTCTGGAGCGACTAAAGGCGCTGCCTATGCCCATAGCGCCGATGGTGATGGAGGCGCCAACAGCGGCGGCGGCAACTTCAATCACGGCAGCGCGGAGGGCGTTCTAAGACACAGTAGCGATTGAGCGCAGGCGTGTTATCCCTGGCCTCTGCTCTTTTTCTTTCCTTTTCGCTGGGGGCGCGAGTGTGCGCCCTGGCCTTGCGAGGTCGTTTTGGGGGCGCCGGGGCGGAAGGTCAGGCGAGCTGCAGAGACGCCTGTTTTGCTCTTGACGGCCAACGGAAGTGGGCGATTGCTTCAGATTAGCGATCGGGAGGGATTCTTAAACTGCTGTGTCTGCCTCAATAGGCGCAAGGAGACTGCCAGATGGCTAACCCAGTAAAGATTAAAAAGTCGGCAGTTGCTGGTAAGGTTCCTACGACAAGTGATTTGAGTCTTGGTGAGCTAGGTCTTAATACGACAGATGCCAAGCTATTTACTCGAAAAGAAGTCAGCGGTACGGCAAGTATTGTTCAGATTGCTGGAGAGGCGACGGTTGCTGCAGCGGCAGCGGCGATGCCGCGGAGCGGGGGGACGTTTACGGGCTCGGTGCAGTTAGCACTGGACTCCACGGAGAGCTACGGAGGGACGTACTACCCCTTCGTGTCGCAGGTGGATATTGGAACGGATCCGAATCAGATCTCGGTGAATCACATGCTCGGGCGCATGGCGTTTCTGGATGAGGTGGCCGTGCTGTTGCCGTCGCAAAATCCGCCCGGAGCATCCAAGGAGATCAATTTCGAGTACGTGTCGGACACGCAGCTCAAGATCCGGATGCGCGGGGCGGATGGGACGCTGCGCTCAACGACGTTGACGCTGAGCTAGGGGCTCAGTCGCCTGCGAAGATTCGCACGGGTGAGGCTGGGGTCACCACGTAGGCGTCCCAGTCGTTGGGCAGCTCTTGCAGCTTGGCGTTGACGTGGAAGCCCTCGAGCACGGTGGGAGGTGTGATCTCCTCGCCGGTCTCGGGATCCCACTCGCCGCCCTCGGTGATCGTGCCGATCACGTCAAAGGTGTGGGTGTGAGAGAGCAGCAGCGGGCGCTCGGGCTCTTCGGTGATCCAAAAGCCGGCGGTTTCGCAGGCGTTGATGAAGGTGGCCTCATCAGGGAAGCGCAGGAAGGTGGTGGCGGTCATGGCAGTTCGGGCAGAGCAGGAAGTGCAGGGGGCGCAGGAGGAGCAGTGGGGTCGACGAACACGTAGCCCAGTTCTTCGGCGCGGGCTTTGGCGAGAGCTTCGTCGGTGAAGGTCTCCACGGTGTGCGGGGTGACCAGCTCGGTGCCGGGGTCCATCTCGCTGTACTGGAGATAGCCGTCTTCGTTGTGGATGACGGCGTAAGTCAGTTCGTCAAAGGTGTAGAGAGCCATGGTGATCAAGCGTTACGGGTGATGGTCCAGCCGCGTGCAACGAGGGCGTTGTAGGCGGTGACGGCATTGGCGGTCCAGGTGGAGGCGCCTGCGTTGGTGCCGCCCTGGAGGGAGAGGTTTCCGTTGCTGGTGCCAGCGGCGTTGATTGACACAATGATGTTCTCGATCGAAGCGGCGGTTAGAGCGCAGTTCTGGAAAGCACCTAGGTAGCGGGTGCATGTAGTGTTATTAAATCGACCGGCTGGGAAGCTAGACAGGCTGGTGCAGTTAATCCAGGCGTCGCGGAATCCGGTGAAAGTTTCGTTGCTGTCAGATGCAGAACCTATGACGGCATTAAAGTTAAGCGAAGGGAAGCTGGTTAGGGAAGAGCAATATCCCCATGCAGCGCCTGCATACAGGCAACTGGATGTATCAATCACAGGAAAACTTGTCAAAGAAGAGCAGTAGAACCAGGCATACGTAATAGACGTAGCTTTGTTCGTGTTAATCGCTGGAAAGCTAGTCAAAGCGCCGCAAAAAGTCCAGGTATAATCAAAGGTTACTCCTTTGGACGTGTCTATTAGAGGAAAGCTTGTGAGAGATGTGCAATAATACCAGGCACTTCCAAACGCGGTGCCAGATGAAGTGTTAATAAGTGGAAAACTTGTCAAACCTGTGCAACCGCTCCAGGTAGAAGCAAAATTAGTTCCTAGTGCAGTATTGATCAACGGGAAACTTGTTAGGCTTGAGCATCCAAGCCAAGCGTTTGAAAATGTAGTTACCGATGAAGTATTAAGCAGTGGAAAGCTTGTAAGGCCCGAACAGCCAAACCAGGAAGCGTTTAAGGTTGTGGCAGATGCAGTATTGATCAATGGGAAACTTGTGAGCCCCGTGCAGCCGAACCAAGTTCTGGCAAAATTATTTCCGGCTGAGGTATTGATCAAAGGAAAACTCGTAAGTCCAGTGCAACTCTCCCAAGCGCTGGCGAAATTTGTTCCTACTGCTGTGTTAATTAAGGGAAAGCTAGCTAGAGAGGAGCAGCTAATCCAGGCTGAGGCAAAATTGGTTACATTCTGTGTTTGATTATCTACTGCCGGGAATGAAGTTAAACTGCTGCAGCTGTGGAACGCTTCTTGTAGCGTCGTTGCCGCACTGAAATTGAACGAAGGAAACGTCCCAGTTAGCGAACTGCAGCCCCTGAACGCGCGGAACCAATCCGTCACCGCACTGGTATTTGGCAGACCGCTGCTAGCAATAGAGGTGAGTTTCGAGCAGCCGTAGAACGCGGAGTTCATCGTGCTCGGGGAGGTGAACATCTGACCAGTGCCCCAGGACGCAATGCTCAGCAGGTCCGGTGCGCTGGCGCTGTTGTTGAAGTAGAGGTTCTGCATCTTGCCCGCCACCCACACGGGATAGATGCCGGCAGAGGGGTAGGTGTGGGACAGGCCGGCGGCACCGACCTCGGCAGCAGCGAGCTCGAGGGCGGATTCGGTACCGTCGCCCCAGGTGATGACGAGGTTGTTGTCGTTAGCGGCGCTCTCGGCTGGGAGGGCGAAGACCTTGTCACCCGAGGCAGAAGCGCCTTGGGTGTTGATCACCAGCGCCAGGGAGCCAGCGGGGCCGGAGGGGCTGTAGGTGTCGGCGTTCACCGGGTTGAGTTCGCCGCGGACCAGGGCCTCTGCGACAGCAGGAGCGATTTCACCGCTGTAGAGGTAGACGCTATTGATGTAGCCGTTAAACGCCTTCGTCGGGTCTACCGAGTCGTGGCCAATCGAGAGGGAAGTGAGGTTGGCCGGAACTGAGGTGCTGAGCGAGGGCGCAAAGCGGGAGCTGTCTTTGGTGTACTGGTAGTTGTTGGCGCCCCAGGTGATGATGTTGCGCTCTCGGTTGGTGGTTGGTACGGGGAGAGGCAGGGAGGACTTGGCCGTGCCGCTGTAAGTGTTGATCAGCGCGAGGCTGTTGTATGTCTCGCTGCGCTGCTCCATGGCCAGGTTGATCTTCTGGTTGGAGGCGTTTTTGAGGGAAAGGAGGGTGTCGTTTGCGTTGGTCCTAATAGCGCGTGCATCAATGTAGATAGAGCCGGATGCAGGTATTTCTACTGCGTCTACGCTGAGTATATCGGCAGCTCGCGTTACTGAGCTACCTGCTGTAGGAATGTAAGATGTGACGAAGTCTGATTCTTCTAGCTGCCAGCCCCAAGCATAAATAGTTCTGTTATGCCCGCCCAAAAATCCGTTGTATGCGGGAGTGGTGTTATTTCCTGTGTAGTACGTTGTCGCAATTCTTGTCCACGTATCTGTTACAAAAAACCCTTCGTTTTCGTATGGAAAACTTGTGAGTGTGATAGTAGTTGTTACACCAGGCAGTGTTCTGACCCATACTGACTGAGTGTAATAGGTGTTCGCTTTTAGCGCTACAAAGTTATTTGAGGGTCTCCACCAGAAAAGATTTCCGGTTGATCCTGCAACACCTTTATTTGTGAATTGACTGCCGTCCGGTGCTGTTACGTCTGTAGAGCTCGCCGTAATTGTCCACGCAGATTCGGCTGGCCACGTGCCGGCAGCTAGATTGCTGTTTTGGATGTAGTTTGTGCTCTGCTTTTCTAGTAGCAAGCCTAGGTATTCTTTTGTGACAGGGTCATAGCCAAAGCGAGGATCGCTATTGCCTGCTATCTTCAGTAGTCCAGCTCGATTGATGTATGTCCCGATAGAGTTCCGCGTGTACTTAAACCTCGGATCAATCCGCTGCGACGCCCTCGGGTCCAGCAGTGCAATGGGGCGCTGGTCGTAGAAGAGTTCCTTGATGGCCATGGCGGTGGATCAGGCGGTGGTGGATTTGACGAGGGCGAAGTTCAGCACGATCGCTTCCGAGAGCGATCCTGCAGTGACGTTTCGGACTGTGATCACGGCAGATCCCGTGCTCGGGCGAATACCGAATAGGTAGGCGCCATTGGTGCCGCCGCTGGCGTGATTCACCACCAGCAGGTCGGATGGTGCGATTTGGGCATTGGTCAATGTGAAGCTGACGGCTGCACCACCGGCGATGGCCTCGTTGTGCAGCGTGATCTGACCGCAAGGTCGATCCAGCGTGACGCCAGTGCTCTTGCTCGTCGACTGGGTGACGGTGCCGCCGCCTTGGGAGTAGCCGCACCACTCATCGACGAAGGCCATACGGCCGAGCATTCCGCTGACAGGGACTTCGTCAGGGTCGGTGCCGGTCTCGAAGCTGAAGACCTTGGCGCTCAGCAGCGCGTTGTACTGGCGCCAGTAGTTCAGGCCAAGGTTGGTGATGACCTTGGGCTGGTTGTTATCGAGGATCGCAGCGTCCGCACTCGGGATGGCACCGCCTTGGATGTCTTCGAGTGTGGCCAAAGCCACGGCGCCGAGTGGGCTGGGGTCCGTCGATAGCCCCGCGCTCAGCGAGAACGTCGGCTTGCCGAGGATGCTGATGTCGTTGAACGTGCTCGTGCCGCCGGCGCTAATGCCAGTGGGGAACTCGGTGACGGGATCTTCCTCCACCGTCGCCAAGGCTGTCAGGCTTTGGGACTGGCCGGTGTTGAGATCCTCGATCCCGGTGCTCTTGACGATGAAGCCCTCTTCGTTGAAGCCAGAGGGGTAGACGCGACCACCGAGCTCGTTGGTGAAGTAGTAGGTGAACTTGTTGAGGGCGGTGAGCTGCTGCTGCACAGCCGGGAACGCCTTGGAGTAGTTGAGCGTGCCGGCCCATTCGAAGGCGTGAGCGAAGAGGCGCAGCACCGAGGGGCGGCGGAACTCAGCGGCCCAGCAGTTCCGGGAGGTGGCCAGGCCGCCGGACGGGGCGGTGGGGAAGTGCGTGGTGTTGTTGACCTTGCGAATGCGGTCGGTGGCCGCTCTCGGTTGGAGTGCGGCGTGTGCTGCGCTTTCGCTAAAGCCCAGAGCGCGGAGGAATTGGTAGGCGCCGAGGTAATCGTTGCTGGAGCGGTATTGATCCTGCAGCGACTTCGTTACGCCGGTGGCGCCGCTGGCAGTCCAGAGCGTTGAGAAGTCGAAGCCGAGCGTGGTGCTGGCTTGGGCGTTTGCCGTGTCGTTGTCCAGGACCAGGGCGAAGCTCTCGTTGTTTTGCTTCTCGTCCGCCTGGTGGGCATTGGGCATGTGGACGTAGGACTCCTGCCAGTCCGCTGCAGGAGGTGCACCCGAGCTCGGGGTGGTGTTGTCGCGCAGCGCTGTGAAGTGCTTGCTGTTGTAAGTGACGGTTGTGCCTTCGCGGTAGAAGGTGCTGTTGGCGTAGGTGACGCTGGGGTTGGTACGCCGCAGCTGGATTTCCATCCCCTTGTAGATGGCGTTGAACTGGGGATAGTCCGCTGCTGGGATGTCGACGTTGACAACACTGCTGATCGTCAGCGGCTCACTCGTGGGCAGGGTGCCGTTCACATAAGGATCGACGTCCCCGAAGAGGCTGGGGGCTGTCGGGTCCAGCTGCAGGATGTAGTCGCGTTGCACCAGGCGGGTCGGCGCAGCCACGGAGAACATGCCGATCGAGAGGCGGCGCTCGGAGGCAGTGCGGGTGTCGACCAGGCGGCGGATGTAAACGCGGCGGCCGACGGCGCGGTTGGTGACGCTGTTTACAGGGATGCCCGGGCTGGTGCCGTTCTCGTCCTGGAGACCGGGGGCGTCGCCGGCAGTCCCTTTCAGGCGGATCAGGTTGGCGTCGGCTGTGCTCCAGGCGTTGGAGGCGAGCTGGGCGCGCCAGTCGGTGCCGTTGGGGTTTTCGACCCAGATGTAGCTGTCAGCGCGGAGGCTGTAGCCGAGGTCGCCCAGGATTTTGGGCACCGTGGTCGATCCGTCCTGCGCGACGAGGTCATCGTTTAGGTAGATGCGGATATCACCGTCGACGTAGCTATCGACCGTGCCGAGGTAATACTTTTGGATATTGCCTGTCTTAGCACTCAAATTGAGCGGGACTTTGAAGTAGGCAAAGCGCCATTCTTTGTCCAGATCAAAGGCTTTGGACTTGTAGCCAGACGAGATAGCGACGCAGCCACCGAAGGAGCTGTTTGAGTTGGTGATGGAGATCTCGGCGCCGCTCTCGGTGGCGTGGTGGACGCCTTGGCCGATGGCGAAGATCGAGACTTCTTGGATGAAGGCGCCGTTGATCGCGCGGATGTGGTAGCTACGGCGGGAGGGCTTCATCCGAACGTTGTTCGGATCGCTGGTGATGTACGTCTCGTAGCTCGGCATCTGCTGCCAAGCGTTGGTTTGGTACAGCTCCCAGCAGGTCATGTCCTTCTGCAGGGACACGCCGGTGTAGTTGGCGGTCACCATGGACTTGAGGCCCTCGACCTTGGCGCCGTCCGCGTGGATGCCGCCCATGCCGTACTCGGAGCGGACCGAGCAGTTGAAGATGTAGGGGGAGGCGCTGGCGGTGGTGTCCCAGTCCGGGCCTGGGGTGTCATCGATAGGGCCGACGATCTTGTACTCGGTGGCTCGCGTGACCGTCAGTGCGGCGCTGAGGTTGCCGCCGGAGCCCACGGAGCTGTACACCTTGGTGTAGAAGGCGTCGAGCTCGGTTTTGCTGGCGAAGCCAAAGCCGGAGAGCAGGTGGTGGCTGCTGCTGGCGTTCACCTTGTCCATGAAGGTGAAGCCGAAGAAGTAGCCGGTGCCGGTGATCTTGAAGATCTCGCTGCGGTTGCTGCGATCGGCCAGTTCGTCTGCGTTGGGTGGTACCCAGGTGGGGCGGAAGGTGCATTTGCGCAGGTCCGGCCCGCAGAGGGAACAGCCGCGGGGCAGGAGCACACCGCCGCTGGCGGGGTTGAACTTGATCAGCTCTGCGGAGTCGGGCTCGTAGCCATCGACCCAGTTAGGCGTGGGGTTGCTGGTGCCGGGGTCGTTGTAGACCGTGTGGACGCCAGGGGCGAGGACGATCGAGACGCAATCGAGGTGCGCTCTCGGGTCGGTGTACGTGTACCAGCTCTTGCTGGTGATGATGGCGGCCTCGATGACCGCACGGTTGATTGTTTTGAAGGGGCGGCTGGGTGTGTAGCCGCAGGTGAGGCGCTGCTTTTCGAGGCGCTTGAGCTTGGCGGCGATCTTTTCGTTGTCAGTTGCGCCTGCTGGGAGCTCGTAGTCGTTGTAAGCGCCCGAGGCGAATGTGTCGCTGCCGGTATAGGGGTTGACGTAGAGCGTGAAGGGTGCAGTGAGCGGGTCCACCATCTCGGTGTTGCCCGCCTTGACGTTGGCGTTACCCGCCAACTGACGCATCAGGTCGTTGAGCGTGGCGATCTGCTGCCGGAATTCGGCCTGCGTCGCATTGATGTTGTCGATGGCGCCTGTGACGCCGGCGTATTTCAGGCGAGCCACACCGCTTTAGCGCTCAGTTAGTCGCAGTCTAGCGATGCTCTACGGGGCGATCTTGATGGCGATTTCACCGGTTACGACGAAATCACTGCTGCCTGCGATGAGTGCGTCAGCACGGGTATTGATGCGAGTGTTAGTGAGTAATAGGTCGCATTGATAGTAGGCGGAGCCGCTTAGTTGTCCGCAATTATTATCGCGGTTCTGATAGAGCCAGAATCTGGCATTGCTCTTGCAGCCTTGCTGGGTCAACAGCACCAGGCGCAGTAGGGCCATGGAGTCCTGGCCCGCGCTCGTGGCCTTGTGATCGACGAGGAACTGCAGGGAGCCGGCGCCGCGGACCAGGGCTTTGGTGTTTTCGCCGAAGGTCTCGCCGATGGCGGTCATGTCCAGGTTGGCAGCGTCGATGTCGAGAGCCCATTCCTGGAGGTCGGCTTGGAAGAGCCAGCCGCGGCTAGCGGGGTCATCCAGCGTGGCCGTGATCGCACTCGGGACGGTGATTACGTCTGAGAGTGGTTGCGATGTGCTCGGGAGTGTCAGGGGCTTGATCGAATTGGCTGCGCTGTTCAGTGCTGTTTGGTAGGACGCAGAGTCGGCGTAGCGGGCGATGACGAAGTTGCCGCAATCGACGCGGCGTAGGGGCTTGGTATCGGCTGTGATCTGATTGTGTGCTGAGATCTCGGAGTCGTAGAGACGGATTCGACCGAGGGCGTCCTGCTCGATGAAGCCGTCGAATTGCGTTGTGAAGCCGGTGTCTTCGTTTCTGTTGTAATAGAAGAACTGAAGGAGAGCAGGCAGCGTAATCAAATCTTCTAGTGCTTGCTCTGCAGGGCTCAGCGTCAGAGTGCTCAGGTCAGCTGCAGCTGTATTGATCGCGGCTGTATAACCGGAGTCGCTTTGGTATTTACTCAGAACGATATTGCCACAGTCTGCTGGGAGGATCACGTACTCGGTTGCACCCGCACCGGGGGCGCTGTAGAAGCGGACTCGGTTATTGGCGTCCTTGACGATGTAGGCCGTGAAGTTGGTGGTCAGTCCTGTAGCGGCATTGCTGTTGTAGAAGGCAGCAGTGTCGTCACCGGTTTGGTAGTAGGGGTCGTTCTCGGTGGTGGTGTGATCTCGCGCTGGGCCGACTTGCCAGTACGAGCCGGCATAGACGCCGAGACCGCTCGGGCAGTCGGCGTAGCCGTCACCGTTGAAGTCGATTGGGACACCGGCGGTGCTCGCGAAGATCACCCGGTCGCCGGTCTTGAAGTTGCTCGCGTTGACGGTTAGCGAGGCCGGCAGGGGGGTGTTGTTGATCTGAGAGGACGCAATGCCGACGTGCTCGACGCGGTAGTGCGGACCGTTTTCGTTGGTTTCGGGACCGTTGTAGAAGTCGCGGGCAGGGCCGAGCTCGTAGATGGAGCCTCGATAAATGCCGTGGCCTTCGGGGCAGTCGGCATAGCCGTCGCCGTTGAGGTCGAGTGGGATGCCGTTGGCGGCCGTGAAAAGAACGCGGTCGCCTGTCCAGTAGTTGTCGTTGCCGAGCTCGATGCGGACGGGGTTGGTGGTGAAGGTGATCGCCGCTGGGGCGAGCGCCATCGGCTCCGGCCATTCCCGGCTGAGCTCCAGGATTCCGCCGTTGCCGAGAAGTGCCATCAGAACGCGCCGGTGGGTTTGCCGGAGATGGTGAAGCTGATGGGCACAGAGACCAGATCGCCGACGCTGACGCTGGGACCGGCGGCTGTGATCAGGGCGTCGCCGGAGATAGTGCCGTCTGTACTGGCTGTATCGAGGACGAGCTGCAGACCTGAGAGGGTGTCGGTGTCGCTCAGGATCTGGTTCATCAGATCTGCCGTGCCGGTGTCGGCAGGGTCGTAGAGCAGGGTGCCGCTACCGCTGGTGCTGCGGATGCCGTAGGCGTAGGTGCGGTCGCGCTGTCCAATGCCGGTGGTCTCGAGGGCATCGCGGTTGATATCCAGCTTGACGTCGCGCACTTTTGCGATGGTGGAATATGCAGCACTAGAACTGACTTTGAACTTAAGAAGTGCAGTAGCGCTAGTTTTTACGGCCATCGTTCTCGGGGGCGTTACGTCAGTCTAAGTTCGGCTACGAGCGTGATTCGAACGCTGGAGCGACCGGGAGCAACGCTTTCCAAGCTCGGGGGATCTTCTGAGAAGAACCACTGCATACCGGCCCCTGTGGAGAAGGTATTCAGCCAGTTGGTCAGGTTCGCTGATGCGCCGTTGAAGATGATGCTGGGAAGTGTGAGATCAATCGTGGCACCTTTAGCGCTGTTGTAAGCAGCAAAGATTAAAGCGGCGTTGTCATCAGTGATATTGGCAAACGTCAGTGCTAATTGCGCCTGGGAGGGGCGGCTACCCCACAGGCGGCGAGTGGTGACACCTGACTGGGAGGTCACCCCGCTGGTGGGCCACTTCGGGGCATTGAAGCTTCGCGAAGTGGGTTCGATGCTGGGGAAAGTGACTGCCATCAGCCTTCGATGATCCAGTTCGCTGTGGTCGTTGTTGTGCCGAGCTCGATGTTCTGGTAGAGATCCAGAACGCCTGTGGCGCCTGTCGGCATGTGGACCGCTTCAATCGTAAAGGTGCCGTCCTCGTTGGGAGAAATGCGCTCGATTTGGTAGGTGCGAACTTGCGTGCTCGGCAATTTGACGGTGAAAACGATGCCGGTAGGTGTGGCCTGGGTGCCGCCGGCGCTAACGGCAAGGGTGGTGTCGGCTGGGGCGGATGCACTTTCGCCGTTCCAGGCGATCACGTTGTACGCGCCGTCGCTTAGCGCTTTGGTGCTGATCAGGGCGCCAGATTGGGTGACGACGCCATTGTTGAACTCGTCGTACTCGGTTTCGTCCATGGCCACCCGGATGTAGTCGCTTGGGGCCATCTGGGAGAGCACGCCCTCGTGGGTCGTGGTGAAGCGCACCGAGTGCGTTGGTACGCGGCGCATGCGGATGATGAATTTCGCCGCATCGACAGCGTGGGCGCGACTGGTGCAGTAATCGCTGAGGTCGAGGGATTCGACTGGAGCGCCGGCGTCGGTTCCGGCCTCAGCGACAAGGATCTCGCGCACCGTGGGGAAGATGCCCGGGTTGGTCAGGTCGGTCGAGGCGCGCTCTTCACGGAAGCGGACCGACACGCGGATTGGGTCGCGGTCCTCAGGGTCCAGGTACTGCAGTTGGAAGGAGCCCTCGGCGATGTTGCCGGCGGTGAAGAGGCCCTTGATTGAGACCGCGGTGGATTGGAGAGCGGGGCGTAGGAAGAACTTGCCGTCGCGCTCGCCGAAGATCAGCAGGTGGGTGGCGGCTGTGTCGGCAGCCCACTGGCGGAGGTTGACGCGGTCGGCGATGACTCCGTCGTAGAAGTAAGTGCGGTCTTGGCACCACTGGGCGGCGGACTCGAAGGACGCGAGATCGATCATCTCGTCGCTGATCAGGTTGCCGGCTCCGTAGGTCGTGTTGGTGAGGAGGTCGAGGAGGATATCCGGGAAGAGGTGGGTGGAGCCCACGCTCTTACCGTTGAGCAAGCGCCGGCAGGTTTTGCCGCCCGTGACGTAGCAGCTGAACTGGTTGAACTGCTGCCACTCGACCGAGGACATGATGTTGACCCCGAGCAGGGCCAAGTTGTCGTAGACGGGCGCTGTGTCGTTCGGAACGATCTCGTTGATGTAGACGATCTCGTGCTCGGGACCGGTGGAGGCTGAGGACTGGATCTCTTCATAGATGAAGGCTTCAGCGAGCTTTCCCCACGTGTCGATGTATGAGAAGTCGCCGTTGGGGAAGTCTGTGTTGTCCGTCCTCGGGTAGCTCAGGCCGCCTTTGGCGAGTTTGCGGCGGCCGACGGCGATGCCGAAGGTGTCGGCTGAGTGGGCGACCGTGGTTCCGTTGAATGTGACCGAGACACCGCCGGCTTCAGAGACGGTCTGACGGGAGGACAAGCTCGCTTCGAGCACGTACAAGGTGCCAATGCCGCCGTTGCGGACTTCCCAGCCGGAGTAGGGCTCAACCTGGATTTCCCACTGTTTGATAGCGGGCATGTTGAGCTGGATATAGTTGAACAGGTTCTGCTGGGTGGCGCCGCGGACGCCATAAGCGTTGTTGAGTTTGGTGAAGCCACCGGTGGTGCCGGCCTCGCGGTAGTAGATGGCGAAGAAGCTGTAGCGCTCGACCGGGGCGCTGAGCGTGTTGGATTGGTGAATGTCCGTCTGTAGTGTGCTGCCCTGCTCGACAATGTCGTCCTTGTAGTCCAGGCAGGCGCGGTTATCGCACTCGTCGAAGCTGATCGTTTCGCGGAAGTTGGTCAGTCCGTTGATGCGGATGCCGAGGCGTGAGCGGATACCGAGCTCGATGGCTTGGCAGGGGCGCGTGGTGGAGATGCTGGCGATGGCGCAACGCAGGACGTGGCCATCAGTCGTGGCGACGTTGCGCCATTCGCGGGTGGCAGAGTCTTCGTCCAGCCAGGCGAGGCCAGTCTTTTCGATCAGCGCGGCCGAGTTGGTGCTCACTGCGCCTGGGCGCACCGTTGTGAAGGTGGCAGTGACTGGTGTGCCGCTGCCGCTGCTGATATCGGACTCGGAGACGAAGGCGGCGTCGGTGCGTGCGGTGCAGATGGCTAAGCCAGAGCCGATTTTGTAGAGCTCACCAACGATCAGGGCGTCATCCCAGGACTTTTGGCGGCCGGCGACGGTGGAGGCGATGTCTTCGCATTTTTCGATGTATGCCTTTTTGGCGTTGAACTTGAGCGAGACGTTGATGGAAATGGAGGATGCATCATCTTCGGTGACAGAGCCTACGCCGGAGCCTCGAATCTTGAAGCGGGGTTTGTCGCGAGTGTTTGTGGTTGACAGCCCGGAGATTGTGCCACCTCCGCCGGAGATGGTGACGTTAGTGACTAAGCCATCTCCATTTTTGGACACACTTAGAGAAGGCGCACTAACCGTTCCGCCGTCACTTGTGAATACTTGCTTTGATCTGGTTTTTACTAATACTTTTAATGTGTACTTGACAACGACGTCGTCCTCGGGGTCGTCTGCGGTGAGGGGGTTGCGCCACTTGAGTCTGAATCGGGCTGATTTCAGAACTTCCAGCAATTCGTTGATGTCGTCGGTGCTGTCATTATCGTTGTAGAATCCTGTTATGTTAAAGGATATTGTTGCATTTAGTACGCCCTTTCCCTTTGAGTCAACAGTTACACTTGTTACAGTTGTGGAAATCTTGTTCTCTAGTGTGGCGATATAACCTGATTGATCTTGCGTATTGTCATAGATGTTGTTCCAAGCTTTGTTGCTAGGCTTGGTATAGACACCTGCACCATCGTTGATAACGGTCGTGACTGATCGTTGCCAGTCGCCTGGCGTGGTCAGGCTCTTGATGTCGCGGCTGAAAGCGGTGTCCTTGTCACTGCTGGAATACAGCGTGTATGTGGTTGTGCCTCCGATAGAGCCGAGGCCGCTCGAGGTGATGCCGCTGCGGGAGCCGAAGAAGGCACGGGCTTTGCGGCGTTGGGCCCAGGCCACGTCATCGATTGTGCATTTCACCTTGGCGTCGCCGTCATCGCCCTCGGGGATGAGTTGGGCTTGGACCTGCGGCTTGAACACCGGGTTGATGCGCATGCCGAAGTCGTTGCCGCAGAGGGCGTAGACGCCGAAGGTGGTCTGGTTGCTGGGGCGGTTGGCGGAGCAGAAGTCAGCGGTCCAGGTGCTACCGCGGCGCACCATGAAGACGTCGCTGCCCCCGGCGTTTTGCGCGTTGCCGGCGTCCGCGCTCGCAGAGCGGCCGTAGATCTGGTTGCCGGAAGCGATGCGAGTGGTCAGACCACTGGCATAGCGGCCATAGACGGCCATGCGGGATCCAACTTGGTTGGCAGTTGCGTTGCCAAAGTCGTAGCTGGCGAGGGTGTTTCCGCCGGAGGCAAAGTTCCGTGCGTCGAGCGAGGTGATCGGGCCTTCGCTCACCAAGAAGATGGCGCGTAGGAGCTGGGAGCCCCCCAGGCTGTAGAGCTGGGACCACAGCAGGGTGGTGTTGACCCGGACGCCGCCGTAGGTGGTGCCACCGATGGTTTCGCGCAGGGCGTAAACGATGGGGATGACAGCACCGAGGGTGGTGATGTCCTGGGAGGAGTCGAAGCCGTAGCGCGGGACGAAGCGTTCGTTCTCGGTGCGGGCTCGGCCTCCTCGATTTCGCGCCTTGAGTTGAGCAGGATCGCCCTCGTTGGGCTTCGGTTTGAAGAAGCTCGCAGCGATGGTGAAGCCGACCGAGAGCACGGTCAGCACCAGGGAGATGATCGCGAGTGTCTCGGCGCCTGCGGTGACGGCGGGTACCGGAGCCTCTGCGTTGCGGCGGCGGACCTCGGCTTTGAACCAGGCGTATTCCTCGTCGGTCAGGCCCAACAAAGAAGCGAGGTAGCGGTCAGAGGGAAGGAGCCGAGGGTCCATCAGACGAAGGCGTAGAAGGGCAGGCGCTTGAAGGCGGACAACGGCGCCCAAAAGACGCCGCGTTTGTGGTGGACCATGAGGAGCCCGTCGTCCACGACCACACCGACACCGAGGCCGGCGGGGCCGTTGCGGAGGAGCGTCACGGCGTAGGGCTCGGGGGCGGGCAGCTCTCGGGTGCCGGAGGCCCAGAGGTGTTCAAGAGTGGGCCAGTCGCCTGACTCAGCCAGGTCAAGCCAGCGTTGTTCAAATGAGGGATGGGGGACGGCTGCTTCATCGAGGACGGCCCAGACCATGAGGACGCAGTCGCAGGCGATGCCGTCCTCGGGGTGAGCACCGAAGCCGTGGGGCAGGCCGATCCAGCGCATCCAAGTCGGCATCAGCTCACCACCAACGTTGCCGAGCTCGGTAGAGCGCCTACGAGCGTTGTGCTGAGGTAGCGGCGAGGCACTTGGTCGCGGACTGCGTCAAGGGGTGAGGTGAGCTTGAGCAGGATCTTTTCGGTGTCCATCTCGTAGCGGGCGACGCGCCAGGTCTCGGTGCGGATCAGTACGGCGTCGGCGAAGGTGTCGGGGTCAAGAGAGACGGTCTTGAGCTCGAGGAGCCAACGGCTGTTGACGGCCTCGGCGAAGACGTTGACTGTGATGGCGTTGGTGCCCGCACCGAGGGTGGCTTCGGATCGGTCGCCGCCTTTGGCACCGGCGCCGGTGGAGACACCGAAGGGGGCGAACTGGTAGGTAACGCCGCCGTAGATGCGGGGCTGGTTCACGGAGAAGTTCTGATAGGCGTAGACGGGAGACGTCGGCGTGCCGTTAGGTAGGAGGAACCGGGCGTAGTTGACGAAGGCGAAGGTGCTCATCAGACGAGGCCGACCTGGCGGCGGGATTTGATGGAGTTCTGCAGGGCGGACAGCGTGAGGGTGCGGCCGCGCTCGGCGGCTTCGGCCATACCCTTCTGGTGCTGTTCCGCAGTGACGTACTCGACGTTGTTGATGACGCTGGACTCGTAGCGGACGTCGAGGGGCTTGGGATTGTTGATCGCGGCGATGGTTTCGCGCTCGGAGCGCTCGGCGACCATGCGCTCGGTGGACTTGGTGAAGGGGATCGCCGTGCTGTTGATGGTTGAGAAGGCGTTCGAGACCGAGGAGCCGCCTTGCTGGAAGGGCACGGTCATGCCGGAGCTGCCGGACTCGGCGGTAGCGCCGCCTGCGCCGGTGAAGGCGATTTGGTCGTTGGGGATAATCGTGCCGCCGGCGCCCGGGATGAACAGCTCGGGGCCGACCTCGCCGACGATGTAAGGGCGACGGGCAGAGACGGGGCCACCGGCTGCGCGGCCGGGGGGCTTCATGATTCCGCCGATGCCACCGGCGATGGCACCGAGGCCGCCGAGGATGCCGGCGATGCCCATCAAGGTGCCGTAGGTGCCGCTCTCGGAGTCCTGCATCGCTTGGATGGCGCCGGTGATGGCGAGGGCGCCGGTGGCGACGCCGGTCATGGCGCCGAGGAATTTGCCGAAGCCTTTTTCGCCGGTGGCGGCGGCGTTTCCGGTCTGCTGGCTGGTGGTTTCGGCGACGGTGCCGAGTTGGGTCAGGGATTCGCCGATGCCCTTGAAGGATTGCTCGAGCATTCCCTCGATCTCTGTGACGTAGTCAGGACCGAGGTTTCCAAGTAGCGTCATCATTTCGTACTCGGATTCGGCTCCGGTAAGAGCGGGAAGTTTGATACCGGCTGCAGGTACTTGTTTTCTTGGGGCTAGAGAACCGACGGTGTCGCCAATTCGGATGCCGTAAGGGATCCCTGAGGTGTTGGCATCAAGGTCGGGACCACCAATACCGGTAGCAGGAGCGGTAAGGGCAGTTGTGAGGTTGCTTACAGCATCTTTTAACTGATCTGTTTTTTGCCCCAGTGTTGTCTGTGATGCGGCAAGAGCATCCATAGCTGATTTTGCTTTGTCTTCTGCTGACTGCACGCCGAAGAGCTTTTTCATGCGTTCAAGTAGCTGATCACGCATGGGGCGCAGTGCTTGGTCCAGCAGCATGGATACGAACTCTTCACTAATCGAAGTGGAGAGTTGTAGTGCAGCTTCTTTGAGCGTCTGCGAGTTGGTTAAAACTGATTGCATAAATGTTTTATTGGCACTAATTACATTGTCTGTCATTTGTACTGCCATGCTCATTCGGTCAGCAAAAGCCTGCAAAGCTTCGTTTACAGGCTGCATAGCTCGCTCTTGTGCAATTAGAGCATCTACCATTATTCTTCCTCGCTTTTCTATGCCTGCCAGCTGTTCTGCTGATAGAGGCGATTTCTGAGACGCAGCGATTTTACTTATTTCTAGCTCTACAAAGCGTTGTGCTTTAACTTGAGCTTGAAATAGCGAATAGGTGGCAGATGAGCCTTGTTCAACTATAGATGTGAATTGTTGGAAAGCCGAACTTACTTTTTCGGTTCTACTGGTTAAAAGTGTGGAAGCTCCTAAAGCTGTATCTAGTGCTTGATTGAGAGCTTGACCTTGATCTGCTATGTTTGCTGGACTTGTGTTTGCTATTGCTTGTTTTTTATATGCCTCAAATCCTTCTATGCTTTTTTGTATCATGGAATAAGCGGCATCAGCCTTAGGTATGCCTGTCTTAGGTATAGAGCCTTTCTCTGCCACTTGGCGCAGTATATACTCTATGTCATCTCTAATCTCGGCATCAGTTCTTTTTGCTCCAGTGCTCTTAATAATGTTAAATAGATCTGTGCGTAGTACTGTTTCGGCTTTTGCGATTTCAGCATCTGCATTCTGGATTCCTTGAGTAAAATCAAGTAGAGCTTGATTAGAAGCTTTAAGATAACGAACGTTGGCGTCTATGTCTGTTGCATAGCTAGATTTGATATCACCAAAACGTGAGGGATTCGCGAATGTGTTTAACAGTCTCTGAAGCTTGTCCGTCTCGCTTTGTTGCTGAGCTTTAAGTACTTCTTTGAAACTTGCTAATTGCTCTGTGGCAAGTCTTTGGCTCTCTGCTTCGGCTTGAGCCAGATCCCTCTGATAGTTACTATCAAATTCTTTTTGCTGGATAATGGGTGGGTTTGGATTACGAAGCTGTTCAATGCCTAGTCTATTATTCTGCTCTGAGCGCAAGGCTCTGACAGTGGCGTCAACCATTGCCTCGCTCATGTCAGGAAATACGTTTTTAACAAGTTGAGGTAGTGTGCTAATTCCTTGCTTATTAAAGGCTTCGATATTTGTAATAATCTTTTGGGCTATGTATTCTCCAGATTCTAAACCTGAGAGGCCCAGTTGATCTTTGCTGTAAAGCTGGCCAATACCATAAGCCATCTCTAGTGAATACTTTTTGCCTAGAGGATTATTGCGTTGGGTGTAGTTGATGAATTTCTGATTCTGCTCCGCACTAAAGGGTCTGAAGAACGCCGAGGCGATAGCTTGTCTCTTTTTGGCTTGAACCAGAGCCCTTTGATCTGCGTATTCTTGCTCTTTATTGATCTCTTTTTGTACTGCTTGCTTATACTTGCCTATGGTTTTCTCAAGCTCAGCGCGTTGTCTCCCTATCTTAAATGCGTAATCTTCAATGTCTTTTCGCATGCGAGCTTCAGCTTGTACGAGCTCGGTTCGTCTGCGCTCTTCGGACTCGGTAGCATCAAGCAGCCCCTGCTTATAGTCTTCGATTAGTTTTAGAGATGCCTGATTACGCTCGGTGGAATTAGAGCGAATTAGTTCAAATTCAGAGGCTAGCGCAGCTTTTTGTCGTTGTATCTGTTCAGTTCTAACTTGCTGCTCTTGATTTAAGAGCTCCATGCGTTGCTGGAATTCCTTGTCGTTTATTTCTTTACCGAGATCTTCTCTGAAAAGTTTGATTTTCTCCTCGATATCTTTGCGATCCTGAGCCAGGATCTCGACTTGACGGCGAGATGCTTCTTGTCCTTCTAGCTTCTGTAGCGCCTCTTGTGCTTGTAGTTGCTCCTGCAGCTGCCTATTGTGTTCGGCGCTTAGCTTGTTCCGATCTTTATTCAGTACATTGATTTTCTCTAGGTGGAATCGCAGCTCGTCTTGTGAATTGCCTGCTACGCCTTCATTACGTCCAGCGAGCTGCACACCTCGCCTACGGAGTTCGTTAACTTTGGATTGAGATACTGCGAGTTTGTTGTTGATATCGGTTTGTTTCTCGCTTATTTTGGCTAGTTTCTCTGCTTGTATCTGTACTTTTGCTTGTACTTGCTCTCGCTCCGCATTGAGTAGGTTCTTGGCTGCTATATCACCGCCCTCGGCAGCTTTGATTAGTCCGGTGTACTCCTTACCCAGTACGCGAAGCACCGCAGCAGTCGCTTGAGACTCCAAACGAGCAGCTCGTGCCCGCTCTTCGTAGCCTTGCCAAAGGGCGATAATCCCCGAGATCGCAAGAGACAGCACGCCGAATGCTAGGTTTATAGCCATAGTTGTAGTTACAAAAGTCTTTATAGACTTACCTGCTGCGCCTGCTACACCAGTGAGGGAGGCGAACTGTTCTCTAGTCATCCCTAATTTGGTCGCTAGCGCGTCCATAGCTCCCCTTAATGCATGCGCGCTTGCAGCTCCGCTTGCCATAACGGACGCTTGGCGTGCTGCTTCTTGAGCTTGTGCCATTTCTGCTCCGCCTCCGAGGACGGACTTGAGGGCAGCGCCGGCACGCTGGACATTTGTAAATTCTTGCTGTGTCTTCTTTAAGCCAGCTAATTGTTCATTTGCTTGTCGTATAGCGCCGCTATAGCGATCCATAGCCACAGCGCCAGCGCCCTGTGCAGCCATTTGTTGCTGCATAGCATTGAGACTGGCTATACGCTGCGTCATCTGTTCGATTGCCGCAGAGTTCTGTATCACAGTATTGCCGCTCTTTGCGCCTAGGTTGAATACTTTTGCATATGCAGCTTGGGTATTGCCTATTAGATTCTGTACGTTGCTAGCATCTTTGAACCCGCGTACAAAAAGCTGTATATCACCAGCTAGTTGGGAGAGGATTACGCGAGTCTGAGTGGCCCAGATAGCTAATCCTTTTATACCAAAGAAGTCCGTACTATTAACAAGCTTGTTGATTGCATTCATGCTAACAAGAAACTTGGCAATATCAGTGCTTGCTACATTTCCCAAGAAATCAAAGAAGCTAAGTGCTAAGTTGATTTTCCCTAGTATTACGCTGCCGAATATCTCAAATACGGAAGCGGCTGCGCGGATAGAAGCAGTAAGTTCTGTGATTTTCAGCTGAGCTACAGCGAGGATAAACTTACTGAGTGCTTTAGCTGCATACTCTATGGTGGAACCTATGGTGTCCCATCCTTTTGTGAATAGATCAGCACCTTCAATTATATTACCAAAAGGTGCCGATCCTACACGTGCTATGCCTTGAGCTATGCCTGCAATATCTCCAGCACCTCTTAGCTCTCTAGATTGATCGATTAGCTGTTGTAAAGGGGCGGTGATCAAGTCGATCTGCAGCCTTAAGAAGTTCCCAAAAGATTGCAGAGCAGCTACTACCCCCTGCATCGCACTCGGGACACGCTCCGAACTCGTGATCCATTGCTCTAGCAGGTTCGTACCTTGTTCCCCAAAACCGAGCTCGAGGCTGCGTCTTAGCCTTTCGTAGGGCTCAGAGAGTTGATCTGAGAAACGGCTTATGCTCTCTGCGAGTTTCGTGTTAGCAAATATACTAGCGATGCTTGTGATAGTGCTTGCTATTGATTTCGATACAAAAGTGCCTACCTCTATTACTATGCCTTTGATTTTAGAAAGAAAGTTGTAGATTACGGTCAGGCCACTGACTATAGGCTTTAATAGAGGTTGTCCTATTTCTTGGCCTAGTACTTCAAATATCTCTTGTATGTTTGACATTACGCCGCCGAAGCCTTGTGCTTGGATAGACTGGCCAGCTACGGCTACTTCTAATTTCTTCTGTAGATAACCTGCAACTCCATCGATGCTGCCTTTGGCTTTATTTATGTCTTTGTTTGAGATTTGTAGTTTTTTGGCTAGTAAGGAGTCCTCGGTGATATAGCCCCCCAATACTGAACCTATTTCTTGGCTGGCTTGGTAAAAAGGAATTCCTAGTGTCCCTAAGGCTGCCGTAAAACTAATTGCGAGGTCTTCTGCGTCTTTTATACTGCCTCCTACTTGTCCTATGGAGTTGGCTACTACACCGAAGATCTCAATAATTTGCTGAGAGGTAACTCCAGCTAGCTCCAGAGAGCGTACTCTGATATTCTCAATGGCTCTCCGCACATCCCCTTCAAGTGCTTCTATTTTCTGGAGAGGGTCGAGTACTTCTATGCCGTTTGCGAATACGCGCGCAGTAGACGCTAGTGTCGTCTGAGTGCTTAGTATAGTTTGCTCTAATCGTACATTCTGACCAATTATTGAGTCAAATGCTGCCGACCAAGTGGCCGCCAAGGGTCCGACTAACAGTTGTACGCCTTGTATTGCTAAGCCTACTCTAGCTAGAGTATCAATAGTGTTGTTGGCTCCTACTGCTATTTCATCTAGTAGATCCGCATAGAAAAATCCTTTTGTAGCTTTGACGGATTCTTGTAAGCCTTGTGTAACGCCCTGAAGAGTCTGTTCTGCAATCTCCGTGCCAAAATTTTGAAAGACTGCGCTGCGTCCGTAATTCTCAAGAGGACCCAGCAGTTCATCTGTTCCTGGAATTTCTCTTACAGCTTGGTACGACTCTACGATTTTTCTGCTATTTCCTTTTGCATTCTCTAAAACTCGATTAAGGAACTGATCAGTTCGCATGAATTCTGATACATTTGTCTTTTTCAGTGCTTGCTCTAGATCAACTCCTAATCCTTTAGCAGTTGCTCGCATTCCATATAGCTTGCCTGCTAAATCTGTAGCTGCAGACAGCGAATTTCCTGATATTATATTTATTCCACTAGCTTCTTTCAGATCTAGTTTTGTGCTTCTTATAGTATTTGCTATCTCTTGCGTATCTGCTGAGGCTCGTGTTAATGCGTTGGCGTCGACGTTTACTCGAATATCGTGACTTTTGGATGTAAGTCCACTTAGTGTATTTGTAACTGCATCTAGCTTATCAGTTGCTTGTTTTGTGTCTGCCGTTAACCTTACCCGATACTCCTGCTCGGCCATGGTGTCTCCGGAATCGCCTTAAGCCCTATGCGCAGTCTATCGAGAGGGCTCAACCGGGGTCATAAGGCTCACAAACACATAAGCGGGAATACGATTTTCTTTTTGTAGCTTAGTAAGTATGAATCGTGTGCTGCTATCCAGGTTACGCTTGCCCTCATTGCTATGTGGTTGCCAGTCTGGAAAGGGGAGAAAGTCCTTTGCTTTGACGCTTGGAGGTCTCCCTTTGCTTCCAGAAAAGCCATGCGCAATCCCTAGTACTAACTGTGTGAGATTTGCGACAGTGTATGCATTTATATTTGCTTTCCGCTGCTCTTCTTGCTCTACAACTGCTAATGCTTTTCTTATAGTAGAGACAGGAGTAGAGACGAACCGTTCTCGGGGGAAGTCTTGTCCTAGTTCAGACATGCGTAGTCGCATGTATATGTCATCCCAGTCCGTCTCGGCTAGCTTCAGTACGGCTTCGCTAGCTTCTAGCTGTTGTTCCGGGGTGGGCTGAATTCCTGAGCCTCCTCTTCTTCGTTTCCCTCCGGTTTGGGCCAACCATCTCGTTCCCACGAAATAAATTCAGTTATCTGATCTAGTAGTTTGCCTGGCATGTTTTCTGTGTCGGCCTCTTCCCAATCTTCTAGTTTTTGCCATTCTTTAGACCTAGGGAGTTTAACCTCGCCACGAAACTTCATGAATAGAGTGGTCAAGGTTATCTTCTGCTCTACCGCACCCATGCTTAGCTGCTGCAGTTCTTCTAGTTCGCTTGCATACTCATAGAAAATATCTTGATTGTCATCGCCGGAGGATCCCATTAGCTCTACTGCTTCTTTGGTTGTAATGCCTTTGTCTTTGGCTATTTTCTGTGCTAACTTAATAGAGTTATATGTGTGACGGGCTTGTTTCTTGCTAATAGCCTCAATAGCGCGAGACTCACCCGGTACTAAGTCTTCATAAATAGGAAAGCGGAAAGGCCCTACTTCGTAGTACTTTTCGGGTGTGAACAAAAGCGATGCGTACTTACTCATTGCGAATGGGGAGAGTCACCTGCCACGCTCGATGTGGCGTGGGTTGGTTGACGAGCTCGGTAGGAATTTCAACCTCCAGGCTAGCGCCGTCATACGCCAAGCGTATAAACTGACTCTGGACGAGGGGTTCAAGGTAGAGGGCTCCGCAGTGGAGCGTGGAGCCTTCCACCACACAATTCACCGCGAAGACGGTGTTGATGGGATCGATGAGTAGATCGTGCTGCATGGCGGCATGAAAAAAGCCCCGATGTACGGGGCTCGAGTGTGCTGAACCGTCCTCGTGGAGGTTAAGCGGTGCGGAAGGTCGTGGTGAACCCTTGGATCGGGCGCTTGACACCAGAGGCGGATGCGGCGCCGTTGGCGTCGACAGCCTGAGTGATGGCGCCGTCGGCGACAACCAGGCGGAAGATGGTGCCGGCACCGAGGTTCGCACTCGGGTTGATGGTCACTACGTTGCTGGCCAGGCTGACGGTGGCGGGCACCTTCACACCGGTGGAAGCGACTTCCAGGCGGAAGCCGGAGCCGTCGGTTTGGCCCAGGGCAAGCTGGGTCAGCGCAGCGGTGCCATTGCTGGTGTAGGTCACGGTCAGGTCGTCGCCCACTGCCACAGCCGAAGCATTGTTGGCAGGCACAACTGCGGCCTGACGGGTGCCGTTCACCAGGAAGAGCAGCGAGGACTGGACGCCGCCGCTGCTGATCGCGGTGGAGCCGGCGTCGTAGCGGCCGAACACGGGGCGTGCTCGGGACATCAGGTCGAACGAGATCTCGGTGAGGCCCTCAGCGGTGAGGTTCTCCGAGTAGTTCTGAATCACGGCGTTGAAGCCGGTGAAGTCGTAGATGTAGTTGCCGGTAGTGCCGTCGGCCTGACCCAGCTCTTTAAGGAACTCGATGTAGATCTCGTAGTCCTTGTTGTAGCGGGCCTTTTGGATCAGCTCGAAGCCTTCGTTGTAGCCACCGCGGAAGACGGGGCAGTCCTGGCCGGCGGGGACTTCGGTGTCCTTGAGGAAGTAGGCGGTGACGGAAGCTTGCACCGAGGAACCGGTGATCACCGAGTCCATCCAGCCGTCATCGCCCAGGAGGCGGAACTCCTGGTTGTTGTCGTTGATCTGGAAGCTGGTGTTGGTGATGCCCTGCAGCTCGACGTAGCGGGAGCCGGCGTCGAGGGTGGGCAGGGTGATCAGGCCCGCGGTGGAACGCGAGGCGAAGTAGCGGCAGGGAGGGTTCAGATCCACGGCGCGGACGATGGTCCGGTGAGCCTTGTGGAACGACAGCCCGATGGCATAGTCAGCCATGGTGATGACTCCTTAGGGGATCGGGGGGTTCAGGACGGCTCCGCGGATGCGGGCCGTGAGGGCCTCGAAGGTGACCTCGGTCCGGGCCATGTACGTGACTTGGTCCCGTGGGAAGGCGCGGGCCAGGCGGCGGCTGATGTCCAGCAGCGAGACCGGCATTCGGGTGCCTTCTTTGGTGCCGAAGTTCGTGAAGCGGACGTTCCAGGTCTCAAAAGACAGGACCGTGCCTACCGAACCAGGGCTGGTGATCTCGGGGACGTCCTCGATGACGCACTCGATGCCGGTGACGGCCCAGTTGGAAGGGACCATCGAGGCGCCGGTGACGTAGACCGCGGGAACGCGGCTGGCGTCGGGGAGCGTGTAGTACCCAGGCCAGGCGGTGTATGCCTTGAGGGTGGTTCCGTCGCTCTCGTAGAGACCGAGGATGTGGAGCTCAAGGGTGCGCCGGAGCGCGGTGACCGGTGGGCAGTGGGTGGAGATCGTCATTGCTGAGCCTCGATAGCGGAGCGCAGCAGTTCGCCGAACTTGGCGGGAGCCTCCTCGAGAGGGGCTTTGGTCCAAGGGCGGCCGGGGAAGCGGAGGCCGGTAGTGGCAACTCCGCCCTCGTGGACTTGGTTCGCGTATTCGACCGGCCAGGAGAAGGTGATTGAGCCGTCGGCATTGACGACCCGGGTCTGGCTGGCGCGAAGGCGACCGGTATCCACGATGTCCCGCACCGCTGGGGGTGTGGGATAGGGCCACTTCACCGCGGAGATCTCCTGGGTGAAGCGGGCGTCAAGCCAGGTGCCGAGCTGACGCATGGCCTGGGCTGTGGCGGTCTCGAGGGCTTGACTGAGTTCGCGTTTTGGGCGGGCCATTAGGTCGGGCCTCCGATAACGCGGAAGGTGCCTTCGATGGATTGGCGGAGGTCGTTCCGGTGGAACGCATCCATGCCCAGATCGAAGACGAGCTCGAAACGACCTCGGTACCCGTTGATCACGGCGTTGGCTTGAGAGCCGTTCGTGATACGGGCGTCGAGGATCGCGGGGCTGAGCAGGCGGCCTCGGCAGGAGTAGGTGGTGTTGTCGGCGCCGGCCTCGGCTTTCCAAGACGGGGCTTGAAGCGTGAGGGCGGCGAGGTATTCGACAATTTCAGTGGACTGGATCGCGTTGCCTGTGGCGGGATCTGTGGTGGCAAACCCCGTGCCGACTTCAAACGCGAGCTGGGCGTTACCCCAGGGGGCGTAGGAGGCGATGGTGGTTGCCGAGATCGCCATGGCTAGAGGGCGAATCCACTGAGAGCGCGGCTGTCGAGCAGTCGCTTGTACTCCTGGCCGTAGAGCGTGGCGTCGAAGCCGGAACCCGCAGGAGCGCCGGCTTTTGCCTCGATCTGGAGGCCGATCTGCATCGTTCGAGTCGCTAATAGATGCGCAGTGAGGTAACTGACAGCGTCTGTGTGAACAGCGCCGAAGACGGTGGCGGAGGCGTAGCGTCCGGCCTCGGCCAGCGCGCCTTCAACCACCGAGAGCGATTGCTCGCCGAACTCGGGGAAGCGAAGGAGGAATGCGCTGGTCGAGGGAACTGCCATCAGCCGTTACCTTCAGTGATCGCAGTGATCCGCTTGCCAATGGCATTGCGGACTTTGATGCGCTGCTCTTTAGCGGCCCACTTGTTGAGCTGCTCGATGTCGAAGGATGCTTCGATGAGCTCAAGTGCCTGGGTGATTGGCAGATCCGCGATGGTGTCTGCGTTCACCGAGGTGGTTACACCGTCCTCGGTTGTCACCTCCTCGGCTTCGATGCGCAGGGCACCGAGCTTGAGGAGGTTCTTCACCACGTCGTAGTCCTTGATCT
>JACCDU010387111.1_pt1 | contig 32701 bp, 32 predicted proteins | sample 7446081 | NCBI WGS metagenome assembly JACCDU01 (sample SAMN15323447, study PRJNA562643) | freshwater metagenome | isolation source: river surface water | place: USA:Blue River Watershed | collected 2017-08-17
CCACGTGGTTCTTCTGGCCGCCCAGGGCCTGCTCGCGCACGAGGCGCAGCAGGCGGTTCAGGTCGAAGGCGGACAGGCCGGGCAGGAGGGGGGCGACGCGTTGCAGCAGGCCCAGCACGGGGGCGTCGCCATAGGTCTCGCCCAGGCCGACCTCGCCGTTGGCGCCTTCGACCTCGATGATGGCGCGCAGCCCCCAGGGCTCGTGGATGCCTGCTGCATTGAGCAAGGGCGGGTCCTGGATGGCAATGGGGGTGACGCGGACGGCAATGACTTTCACGAAAATCCTCTCCTTGATTCACTGATATATTAGTGCATCAGGAGGGCGGCCCGCCCTATCGATTACCCTCGGAGCCCAGCCACGGTCGCGCCCAGATTGCCGGCGCGACGGCCCCACCCGCATGACGATCCTGGACATCCTGGCGCCGATCTCGATCGAGCGCACCCGCCAAACCGCGCCGCAGATCTACGAGTCCCTGCGCGAGCAGATCCTGGCCGTGCGCCTCGAGCCCGGCATGGTGCTCAACCGCGTGGAACTGGCGCAGCACTACGGCGTGAGCCAGACCCCCATACGAGACGCCCTGCAGCGGCTGGCGGACGAGGGGCTGGTGGAGGTGTATGCGCAGCACGCGACGCTGGTCAGCCGGATTCGGTTGAGCGATGCGCTGCAGGCGCTGTTTCTGCGCAGGTCCGTGGAGCTGGAGATCGTGGACACGTTGTGTGCGTGGAGCGACGCAGCCCGTGCGACTTTGATGGACACGCTGGCGCGCAACCTGCGGCAGCAGGCGGTGTGCGTGGAGGACGGGGATATCGACGGGCTGCAGGCGTTGGACCTGGCGTTCCACCGGTTGCAGTACGAAGCGGCGGGGGTGGCGCCGTTGTGGGCGATCGTGCGCAAGCAGGCGGTGCATATCGACAGGCTGCGGCGGCTGAACCTGCCCAAGGCGGGGAAGGCGAAGTCGGTGCTGGCGGATCACCAGCGGATCCTGCGGGCGCTGCAGGCGGGGGATGCGGCGGGGGCGCGCGAGGCGCTGAGGGAGCACCTGAGCGGGACTCAGGTGTTCATCGAGGAAGTGCGGGCGCGCAACCCGGGTTACCTGGCGGCGTGAGGACGGGGCGCTGGGGATGCGGTCGTCCATTCATATCGTCGATGTCGACCGGCCGGAGACCTGGACCCGGTATCGCAAGGGGCTGTGCGATTCGTGCGCGGCGAATTGCTGCACGATGCCGGTGGAGGTGAAGCTGGCGGACCTGGTGCGGCTGGGGGTGGTCGATCCGTTTGAGGCGGAGCATGAAGCGCCCAAGCAGATTGCGAAGCGGCTGGTGAAGGCGGGGGTGGTGGAGCGCTTCAACTTCAAGAACGAGATCTTCACGCTGGGGAGGCGGGCGAATGGGGATTGCGGGTTTTTGGATGCGGGGACGAGGAGGTGTACGGTGTATGAGAGGAGGCCGGGGACTTGTAGGGCGCATCCGGAGGTGGGGCCGAGGAAGGGGTGGTGTCCCTATGGGGCGGCTTAAGCCGCCTCGAAATCTTGAGCCAGCCAGAAGTAGAGAATTTCAACTAACGGAGTTCCTACGTGAAGAAATCCAAGTTTAGTGAAGGCCGGATCGTCGCGATCCTCAAGGGGATCGAGATGGGCGCCCAGGTTGGCGAGGCGTGCCAAAAGCACAGCGTGAGCGAGCCGACCGACTGCAAGTGGAAGAGCCAGTATTCGGATATGACGGTTTCGCGTCTGGCGTAGCTGCGGGAATTGCAGGACGAGAACGCCAGGCTCAAGCGGATGTACGTGGACCTGGCCCTGATGCGCAGCGCCCTAGAGGATGTCGATGGCCGAAAGCTCTGACCCCGCAGCGTCGTGAGGTGGTCGTGCAATCGCTCATGGCCGATTCATGGCATGAGCGAGCGACGCGCCAGCGTTGCCAGCGGTATTGCTGCTGCGCTATCGGCCCGTGCCACGCGACGACTCCGGGATTATCAACTTCATCCAGGACTACATGGCCTTGATTCCCCGCCATGGATTGGGGTTGATGCACGCCAATGCGCGTTGCCAGGGCCAGCCTTGAGGCAAGACGGTACTGCGGCGCGTGTATTGCGAGTTGCGGCTGAAATCGCCGCGCAGTGGCAAGAAGCAACAGCCTGCGCGCATCGAGCAGCCATTGGAGGCGGCCGGCCCGCCCAATCGAGATTGGAGCTGCGACTTCATGTCGGATGCGCTGTGGTCCGGGCGGCGCGGCAGGACCTTCAGCATGATCGACGAGTTCAACCGCGAGGGCCTGCGTCTCGAAAGCGACACCAGCCTGTCGGCGGCACGGCTCATACGGGCCGTGAACGAGTTGGTCGAGGTGCGAGGCGCGCAGTTGTCGATCAGCCTGGACTACCGTCCGGAATTCATTGCCCACGCCCTGGCGTAACGGGCTCAGGCCGAGGGCATAGCCCTCAATCACATTCAACCGGGCAAGCCTACGCAAAACGCCTATGTCGAGCGATTCCACAAGACCTACCGCACCGAGGTATCGGACTGCTACGTCTTCGAGTCGCTGTAGGAGGTTCGCCAGATGACCCCCGACTGGCTGCACCGATACAACCACCACCGTCCTCATGAATTACTGGGCCGCATCCCGATAGTCGAATACCGTGTCAAACAACTCCCCAAAACTCTACTTCTGACTGGACCAGAAAATCGAAGTGGCTTCAACATCGTCTCCAGGATCGTGCTTCGTGGAAACGATGCCCGATCAAAACGATCGATCCAAGATTTGGTTGGCCGGATGCATGCCATGATTGATCTGAGTTAAACGGTTAAAGCCCGGTATTGGAAGTTGCCGAGGGTGAATTTAATGTTGCACTTTGGACGTGGGAGGCGCAACCTGCGGCACAAAGCGGCCGAATTTTTCGTAGACAAGCGCCATCGTGCCGTGGCTTCTGCCACCCGAAGATCTAACCGAGTATGTCTTGGCGCGATGCGGGAATCTCGTTCTGCACTGGCTGAGCAACAGGTTCAATGGGGTGACGAAGTGGGTAAGGCCTGGGTGATTGGGCGGCTGTCAGATTGCGCAATCCCGCTTAGGGCCTGTCTAACAAGCCGCCGCTAATTTTTCAGGCGATCTAGGAAAGGCGGTGATTTCTAGGTATTACAATTGCGTTTGCTGACTTCTTTGTGCAGTCGCGTCTAATTAACTTGCGCTCCTAATTCGTAAATCTTTTTGCGCTGTGCGCTGTTAGAGTTTTCAAGTGCGATTCAAGCACTTCTCAGAAAGTCTTCATGCTTAAAAAAATCGTTCAGAATACGCTGAGTACATTCGGTTATGAAATCAGACGCACGTCGAAAAGTAGCGCTAATCGCTCGATGCCAGTCGAGCTCAATCTGGCTGAGCGTGAAATCGTTAACTACATTATGTCGAATAAGCTAACGATGGTCTCATACGAAAGGCTCTGGGCCACCATTATGGCCTGTAAGTATGTGGTCGACAGGGGTATTGAAGGGGACTTCGTGGAATGCGGAGTATGGCGTGGCGGGAATGCACTAGCGGCAGCAGAAATCTTCAGGCTTTACAAATCCGAAAGAAAGGTATGGTTGTTTGATACCTTCAAGGGTATGACCGCGCCCACAGATGTAGATGTCCGTGCTTCTGATGGCCGAGCGGCCAAGGAGCAATATGAAGACGAACAAAGGGGGGGGCATAACGAATGGTGCTTCGCGTCAATCGAAGACGTACGTCGAAATTTTCATGATCGAGGACTAGCGTCTAATGTCAATTTCATTGAGGGCGATGTTTGCCAAACGCTTAATGGTGACGAATCAAGTCTTCCAAATAAAATTTCTGTATTAAGGCTGGATACGGATTGGTATGAGTCCACAAAAAAAGAGCTTGAAGTTTTATATCCAAGACTGACGATCGGAGGATGCTTGCTAGTTGACGATTATGGGCATTGGTCGGGGTCGAGGAGGGCGGTTGATGAGTATTTCTTGAAAAACCAGAGCCGGCCGTTTCTCCATTGCATTGATTATACTGGTCGGGTTGCTGTCAAAGTGTCTTAGGCGAAGTTCTCCGGAGCCTTGAAAGCACATGATTTTAGATAACGATGACGGTGCATAGGGGGTTTTTGGCTTATCCCGGAAAATACATTGGTGCTTGCATGCTTAAACATCTGTCTGCCAGCATCGGTATTTCACGGCACGTCTGCTGTGTGACGGAGCGTTAGCGATGCTCGCTTGTCGATAGGGGTTATTAATAACGTCTGTGAATGTGTCCGTCGCAACTCATGCATTCCGCCGTCTATAAAACAGCGGCAGCGTCTTGAATCTTGGCTTTTGCTTTGAGATGGCTCTATGGGCTTCCACGCCTGTCCTATCGCTTTTTGGAGGCGGGAAGAGGGCAGGGGCGTCTTGAAAGACCCGCGCCGTAGACGCCTGATCCCGTTCTGAGAACTCTGCCCTTGTGTGCTTGACCATTGGAGATGGGTATGTGCCTGTCGGTACGAGCGCGGTGGCATAGCCCATCGACGAAATTTTTGTTCCCATCGTGGAAGCACGACGTTAGTTTGTCGATGCAGTTCTGTACCGCTATCGCGCTGGGATTCCCTGGCGGGATTTGCCGCCGCGCTTTGGCGACTACCGGAACATTCACCAGCGCCACACTCGCTGGTGGAGCCGGTCCGGCGTGTGCCAGCAGGTATTGGATCTGTTGGCGCCCGATGCAGACAACAAGTACGTGATGATCGACTCGACCATCGTGAAGGATCACCAGCACATTTCCGGCGGACATAAAAGGTGCGACAAACAGCCCAGGCAATTGGGCGAAGCCGAGGTGGCCTGCGCACCAAGATTCACGCCACGGTCGATGCCTAAGGCCATCCGACCAAGGTCTGCCTGACCGCAGGCCAAGCCTCTGATCTAGATGGAGCCGATGTCCAGTTGCTGGACAGCGCTGGGCGTACCTTGATTGCCGACAAGGGCTATGACGCTTTGCAGTGCGTGATTGCCTCGGCCCTGCGGGTCGGCAAACAGGGGGTGATTCCCTCGATTCGTGATCAGCGCGTACAGCGAAGTTACGACCGAGCGCTGTACCGGTTGCGTTATCGAATCGAGCATTTCTTTGCCCAATTGAAGCAGTGGCGAGGCATCGCTACACGCTATGACAAGACCGCCCGCAACTACCTGGGCGCTGTCCACTTGGTCTGCGCCTGCAATTGGCTGGATCTATTCACTGACAAATCCATAGACCGACGGCTGATACGCTCAGGCGTGGGAGACCACCGAACCTCATCGCCCCGCTGCAGACGGCGCGGTTAACTGATGAACTAACGGGAAGTTATGCCGTTAGGACCCAACGCATCCGTTACCCGCGCAGTTCCTGTAAGCACGAAGCATCCCCTCATCAACTGATAGCGGGGGTGTCCAGTCGAGCATTTGCTTGGTTTTCTGGATGTCAATCTGGAGCGACCCGCACAGTCGATGGTAAACACTTCGCCGACCGACTAAAGTTGCTGCGAGTTTCAGAATGGTCAGGGGAAAATAAAATAATCGTGCAGACTTCCCCTGTGCATGAGCCATTTTAAATAATAAGTCCGAGGTCGAAAGGTCTTGATCGTCGCTAACCAAGAAGGTCTGGTTGGCTGCGGCACTATGGTTCAAGCACATCAAAATCAGGTCCACAAGGTTGTCAAGTGCGACTAGGCTGCGTCGGTTCTCGGTGACTCCAGCAAGTGGGAGCGGGACTCCTAGGGCAAGCCATCTCATCATCGCGCCGAAATTGCCCTTTACGCCATGGCCGTAAACCAACGGAGGCCGAATGATCACTACTTCCATTCCAGTTTCAGCAGCAATACTCCATAGAGCCTCCTCCGCCTCGTGCTTCGACTGCGCGTAGGGATCCTGGGGTGAGGCGAAGCTATCTGCACAGAAGGGGCGCCCCGAAGCTGTCGACTCGCCGTTAACCTTGATTGAACTTACGAATATGAAGCGTTTGACTCCGGATGCGGCCGCCTGTTTAGCAAGCGCTACAGTGCCTTCGACGTTAACCCGTCGGAATTCGCCTAACGGATCGTTGCAACGCTCATGCATGATGTGCACGCGTGCAGCGAGATGAACTACTTGTTGAATATTCGATAGCGCAACTTGCCAGTCCGTCTTTTGACATATTTCACCGACTGCAACCGTGTTGGCAGGATATGGGGTGCTTAAATGCGCACGAACTGCAGCAATGAATGGTTGAGACTCTCGAAATAACCGATTACATAGGGCAGCGCCTACAAAGCCGTTAGCGCCAGTTACGAGAATTGTCATCTTTCGAAGTTGCCCAAGCTATCGGGTGAAGTGGTCGTACACAATGCGCCGTTGACACAAACCTGTTCGGCAGACATGCGGATCGAAGTTGATCGTCCCCAGAGAAAAGCTTTCGCCTCTGGTTGTAGGGGTCGAGTCGAATTCTCTCCAACACTGGCCAAATCCAGTTCTAAACATCGTGTCGCCAAATTTGCAGACGGCGTGATCAAAGGGCTTGCCTTATCACGGTGCAGGATCACGCCTCAGCAGTTCCATGTAGATTGACATCGTTTCACCAACGATATGCCGAACGTCAAATTCAGCAGAAGCCCGGATTCGCCCCCTCTTGCCCAACGCATCACGGAGTGGAGCGTTCTCCAGCAGAAGGCGGATCGATGCTGCTAGTCGGCTAGCGTCGCGAGGCGGCACGAGCAATCCGTTATCGCCATCTCGCACCGCCGCGCGACAACCCGGCACATCCGTCGTGACGCACGGTCGTCCGCAAGCCATCGCCTCGATCAACACTTTAGGCAATCCTTCCCGGTACGAAGGAAGACACACTACGTTTGCCATGGGCAAGATCCGGCTCATATCGGATTGGTACCCCCAGTATTCGACGATTCCCTCGCTAACCCAGGCTTGGATCTCGTTGTCCCGCACTGACGCCGGATTACCCGGATCAGGTGCGCCAACTAAAACGAATCTGGCCTCCGAGTCTTTTAACTCTCTGGCCGCCGCGATGAATTCGCCAACTCCTTTGTCCCAAAGCAGTCTCGATGCAAGCATCACCACTGGCCTTTCACTAGGTGCCGGCATCACCGCGAAGCGGTCGAGATCTACACCGGAGCCTTGGAGCAGGTGAATGCGACTAGGCGAAACTCCATTCCGGGCTAGTGCGTCCCGATCATCCAGATTCTGGACGATAGTGACTGCCCCAGATAACAGGGGGCGCATCAAAAGTTCGAGCACGCGACGAACCCAAGATGATCGGTCCTGCTCAGTGAACAGGAAGCCCAGCCCTGCGATCGCGGCAACAACTCTTTTGATCCCGGATAGCCGAGCAGCAACTGCTCCAATCACGACGCACTTGAGAGCTACGTGATGAACAATGTCTGGCTTTATTCGGCGGTAAATTCTGGTCAGAGCTAAGGCCTCGCCCATCACGGTCAGCGGGTTGAGGCTGCGTCTATCGATGCCAAAATTGATCACCTCCAATCCAGCATCTCGCAGTGTTTTCTCAAGGCCTCCGCACCGAGTGACGACAAAGACCTTATAGCCTTGACGAACAGCCTCAATCGCCAGCGGAAGCCGATGGGAAACGAAATACCAATCCTCTGCAACGAAGAAAAGAAGCTTACGCATGGTTTCCGGCTAACGAATCTTTGGCGCAGCGCATTCGAACCCACATGGCCCATCCGATTAAGCCGAGGCAATTGAATAACTGCCAATATCCATATCGCATTCTGTATAAAGAGCCAATATTGCTTATGACTAATGCATGGACGATCAGAGGTACGAATGCGACTGCAAAGACTGCTGCGACACAAACTCTATGCCACTTGCCGACGCGGAGTCCTGCTGCGAGCCCAAATAACATTGCGTAACTCATAATCATTTCGATTGCTGAGACTGCTCGCATGAAAGTTCCACCTGAGGATGCTCCCCTCGCAAACCATGCATCTGGAAACGGAGCGAGTAGCCCAATTTGCATGGCACGCGGGATGTATGCAACGACGTCGGAAAGCGCCAGGAATCGGACGTCCTTATCTATATTGCTTCCCGCAGACGGGTCGATATATCCCTCTCGCATCGAATTTAGCCGATCAGTCAGCAGGCCATTTACTTGCCAAAAACTTTGAAGTGCTGACTCTAGTGGGGGTAAGTGATCTGCCTTCTTGCCATTAGGCGCGGTTGCGGTAACCGCTGATGATGTCGACGGTAAAGGATTCGCTGTTACTGCTGCAACCACTTGGGTGCGAATGCTATTGCTGAAGTCATTTTCAGCAGTCTTTGCAAGCTGTGTTCCTAAAAAAAGGGAGCCGAGCGCGATGGCCGACGCAGTCCACCAAGAGCGCTGGCGCTGCTGACGGTCTCCGATGACAACACATAGCCAGGAAAGACAGGATGCACCTGACAATATGTAAAGAAGGTACGGACGGGCGAGCCAAACAAAAAAACATGCAGCAAATATGGATGCCGCAATGGATGCAATTTCGCCAAGCGTGAAAGACCTATTTTTCACAAGCCTCGCGCAATTCCATGCAAGTAGCATCAGGCCGGCGAGCGACAATACATCCTTGTGAATTTGCGCATATATGGTGGCAGCGCTCGGAAACAATACAAAAGGTAGTGAGGCAATAAATGCACTCCTCGCATCAATTGTCTCCAGTGCTCTGCATAGGTAATACGATGCAAAGGCGAATAACAGGGCGTTAAACGGAAGAGCTATAAGCGGTGTATGAACGCCGGTCAGCGCATAAAGAGCGGCGGTTAAGCCGATCGGTGAATTATTGTAAGGGCGCAACTCCCACGCGCTCCAGCCGTTCGCCGCTATGGTTTGAGCGAGCAATTCCGCTGCGTCATGAAACCAAACCCAGTCACCCCCCTTTAGTAGTCCGTTGCCTGCGTGTAGCCCAGGAATGGCTGGAAGAATCACGAGCTGGATGGTTATCCCAACTAAGAGGGCCCATACAAATGAAAGCACAAAAACGTGCTTGCTTCGGAGTCCTGCCGTTATCCTCAGGATCGCCAAAATCGACTTGCTGATACTCAAGCTAGCTCTCCCTGCGCCATGCTTGGAACATCAGTACGCTCCAGAGCTTGTAGGTCATGTCCGACTGACCAGACTGATGAGCCTTCCATGCAGTACTAACGGTTCCCTCATCAAAGTAGCCGTCTGCTCTGAGCCTGGCTGGGTTTAACAAGTCGTCTGCCCACGGTTTCAATGGGCCAGTCAACCACGTGCCGATCGGAATAGCAAAGCCAGACTTCGGACGGTCCATTAACTCATCCGGGATGTACTTTTGAAGAATCTGACGCAACACCCACTTGCCTTGACGATTCCTTACCTTAAATCGGGCCGGCAGGCGCCAGGAAACTTCGGCAATCCTATGGTCCAAGAAGGGCGCCCGCGTCTCCAGACCCGTGGCCATAGAAGCCCTGTCCACTTTGCAAAGAATGTCATCAGGCAAATAGGTGAGGCTGTCCCAAAGCATCATTCGCTCAAAGCCGGCGTGAACTCCTGTACTGGGGAGCATCTGGGCCAGCCTTGCTAGTTGATCGACGCCGCGTGTGCGATCACTTCCTACAACAACGCCGGACGATGCCCATTCGGACACCAGACTCAGGTAAAGGTCGTCGAGACTCCTCACGTTGGCGAGGCGCCCTCCAAGTTTATGAAGCTTGCTTCCCAGTCGGGACACCTTCGAATCAGCGGAAAGCAGCGACATGACGGGACCGCCGATGGAGTCCCACCTCTGCTGAGGCACCGCAAGCAATCCAGATCCAATCAATCGACGAAACCAAAACGGTAGTCGTGCCGCGTAGCCCCAGATTTCCGGTGCCCATAAATATCGGTTGTAGCCTCCGAACATCTCATCGCCAGCATCGCCGGACAACGCAACGGTGACATGCTGCCGAGCAGCTTTACTCACCAGATGCGTCGGTATCTGGGATGAGTCCGCGAAAGGCTCATCGTAAATCCGCGGCAAACTTGGAATCACGGCGAGTGCATCTGACGGCGTGACTCGAAACTCGTGGTGATTCGTTCCAAGATGCCGCGCAACGGCTTTGGCGTGAGGCGCCTCATCGAACGATGACTCTTCAAATCCGATCGTGAATGTGTTCACGGGTCGATTCGAATGTTCCTGCATCAAGGCGGTAATCAGTGCTGAGTCAACGCCTCCAGAGAGAAATGCGCCCAGTGGAACGTCTGCCATAGATTGCAAGCGCACTGATTCCTGCAATGCGGCTTCAACGGAAGCGACCGCCTCCTGCTCACTGCGTATTTGATTGGCGGCAGCGCATTCGATTGACTTGCTCAGGCTCCACCAACGCCGGATCGAAATGCCGTTTTCCTGGAATGGCGCTTGCGGCAGACAACTCGGCTTGCTCGTGGGCTGCTCAGAATTCAGGGTAAGTACGCAACCTGGCTCCAGCTTATAAGCAGACTGATAAATCGTCAGTGGCGCGGGAATGTAGTTGAACTGAAGCAATTGCGCTAGCGCATTTCTACAGACATCTCGCTGAAAGCCGGGAACGCGAAGCAGAGCTTTGAGTTCGGATCCGAACGCAAACACATGCCCGCGATCGCTTCGCGCCCAACCGAAGTAAAGCGGCTTTTCACCAAAGCGATCTCTAGCAAGATGAAGCGCACGCTCGCTGCGGTCCCATACTGCGAGGGCAAACATCCCGACTGTTCGCGTCAGCGTATCCGCAAGTCCCCATTTTTCAATTCCCGCAAGCAGGGTTTCGGTATCTGAGTGACCCTTCCAGGCCGACGTGGCTTGTTCCTTCTGCAACTCCGTGCGAATTTCGACGTGGTTATAAATCTCGCCGTTGAAAGCAAGCACATATCGACCAGACGCCGACACCATTGGCTGGTGACCAGCTGAAGACAGATCAACGATCGACAAGCGCCGATGTGAAATCGAAACTCCACTGTTTGGATCAGTCCACACACCCGAGTCGTCGGGCCCTCGATGCTGGACAGCGTCTCCCATTTGGGATGCAATCGCGCCCAGATCAAGTCCACTTGCGGCTGATCCTGGCACCCGCACGATACCTGCGATTCCACACATGGTTCAGCGCCTCATTCCTTGAGCCCCGCGAAGCAGACTGATGAGTCTCGGCGCGACAGCTTGCACGCTGTAGTTCGATTCCACCATTTCGCGTCCCCGCAGTCCCATCGTCCGGCGAAGTTCATGCGATGACAGCAGTCGGTTCAGCGCTTCGTCCCACTCGCCGGGTGTACCAGCAAGGAAACCGTTCTCGCCATGGCGAACAATTTCATTATTGGCGCTCACAGGCGATGCAACGACTGGGATTCCGCAGGCCATGTATTGGATAAGCTTGTAGCCACACTTTCCCCGTTCAAATGGTTCATCGACCAGCGGCATTATTCCCACGTCTAGCGTATTCAGTGCGGCCACTTCTGTCTCTTCTGTCCAGTCAATAAGTTCGATCGGAAATCCCGGGGAATATGCGCCTGCACCTATCGTCACAAACTGAACATTCCGATCACGGACCAAGTTGGAGAGTATCGTCAAGTACGGTGTGAGGAAGATGGTTGTGGAACGCTGACCAATCCAGCCGATTCGCACGGGCCTACCACTGTTGAAATCTGAGGTGCTCGAATTTCTCGGCAGATATCTCTGCACGTCGACAGTCGAGGGTAAAGTTTCCACCCGTCCCGCCCCCCACCCTCGCGCATACGATGCAAGATAGTCGTTGCCGACGGTGACAAGCGCGGCATTTCGACCCAGGCGCTTGTGCTTCTTCCCGAGCATGGCTCTTACAACCGAATTTTTGTGCTGGTCGTAGCGATGAAACACTGCGTCATCAAAGTCGATCACATACGGAACGCTTCCTGCCAAGAGCAAGGTTTCGACCCATGCCGGGAGCCAAGGAAGAGCTTCTTTCTCAACCCAGATTAAGTCAAATGAGCGGGTGTTCAACAAACACGCGACGCGCTGGGCATAGCCGCCCATGATCGCTCTCCAGTCACGACGTCCTTTTTGTAGTTCCCCTACATAGGTATTTGAGAACAGCGGCTTCGTGATGACTTCAATGCCAGCGTCTTCAAGCCACGGAAGATACTGAAGCATCCTGACGCGGCTGCTCGCACCAAGACGTTCATAGCGAGTAAGAGCCAACAGTCTCATTGCGTCAATTCAAGTGACCTGTAGATCGCACCGTAGCGCGCTACGCCCTGACTCAGTGAATAGCGCGCTTGGGCTGAACGGACACACCGATCACGAGTCTGTGGATCGGAAGCAAGAGAAATGAGCTGCTCAGACGCATGCATGAGGGAAGCATCATCAAACTTTGAAGTGACAACGCCGACCCGATCCGCCGACAGAACCGCGTCCAGATCTCCGATGCCAGAGTTTGTGAGGCAGGGTACGCCGCAGCCTAGGAACTCCGCGAACCTAGTCGGGGCTGAAGCCCGCTTGGAAAATGTTGGCTTAACGAAAAACAAAGCAGCGTCCATCTGGCGGATAAAAATCGGCATCTGTTCTGGTTCACTGCTGACAAGTTCGACTCGTGCGAGATCTACGTGATGGGCGATTAGTCTTTGTCGAATGAATGCATGTTCGCTGCGATTCACAATCAAAATCCGCGCGTCGCTGCGAAGAGATAAAAGTATCCGCATGCAGGAGGCGACCTCGTCAAATAAATACCATGTCCCAGCAGAGCCAACATATCCTATAACAAAGCTTTCGCTAGATCTTGAGTCCCTTCCGACGGAAAACTTCGATAGGTCTGCGCATGTCGGTATTACCGTCGCGGCGAAGTGTGTAGCTCTCCTCAGCGGCATCTTGGCGAGCTCATTTAATCCCGCCTGAGTGAGGCTTACTACATGAGATGCGTGATTCAAGAACTGTTTTTCAAACCACTTGGCGATACGGTATAGCCAACTGTCGTGGACCCAAATTCCGGCATCCACCCTTTCGTCGGCCCAGAATCCTCTCATGTCGAAAACAAATCGCATTCCAAGGATGCGATTCAGAGTGAGCGCAATTACGGAGGCAACATAAGAGCGGGCATGGACTATTCGTAAGCGATAACGGATCACCAAACCAAGGGCGACCACTGAGCCCAAGGCGAGATCAAGCGCGGTGGCTAGGGCAGATGGCTTCCGGTGGTATTTGAGATGGAACCAATTAATGCCAGCCAATCCGAGCCGGCGCCTCATTGCTTCTAGGCGTGCTCGGTCTTTGAGATCGTCTGGTTTTTCGAAAGACAGCAGCGTTATCAATCTTTCGACCGCCAGTTGCTCAAGGTAGGCAACAACTTGACTTTGACCAAGCGGCTCAAGCATTCCATCGTATGAGATATACAAGACTGGGAATTGCGGGTTGTTCATAAATTAACGAATCGCCTTTCCCAAAACTATTTCCCACACATCTAGAATTTGTTCGCAATTCGCTCCAGGGGCCGTGCCAGACGAATCGTCGGGTTTCATCTGAGCTCGTAGTTGATCGTCTGCCATCAACAAACTTAGTGCTTTGGCCAACGCTGCTGGCCTCTCCTCTTGAGAGTCGACCAGAAGCCCGTTTCTCCCATGGCTGATCAAGCCATTCACCCCAGGGCAATCCGAAAAGCCGACGGCTGGAAGTCCGTGCGCCATCGCTTCAATTACGACAAGTCCTAAACTTTCATACAGTGACGGGAGCACGAAGAGTTGTGCGCTTGCGTATTCGTCATCAATCGCTTCGGTATAGCCCGGCATAGAAATCCGACCGTGCAAATTCAGCTCGAAAATCAGCTTCTCCAGCTTGGGTCTTTCTACCCCGTCTCCGATGATTCGCAGGTCCCACTCGGGCAATTTCGGGGCCAAAATGGAAAACGCTTGGATCAAGGTCTTGAAGTCTTTTTCGATGCTAAGTCGACCCACTGACAGAAGCGTTTTACGTCCTCTTCCGTTTAAAAGAAGATCCGCTTTTTTTTGCACTCTTGTCTGCACTAAATTCGGAACGACGATCATGTGATTCCGAATCCACTTTGGAAATGATTCGCGCGCTTGCTCGGAGACTACGGTGATTGTTTGCGTCAGCGCAGGAGCCAGTCGCAGCAGAAGGCGGTCTACGTGGCGAGTTCTGTAGTGCGCGGGTACCGTGTGCTCGCTCGCCACGACAGGAATCCCTGAACCTTTGAGGGCTGTGCCCAGCGGGATATACGTGCTGTGCATGAAGCCGACAGCAATATCGGGCTTCCGCGGCAGAACCGTCATTCGAAGTGCCGCTACCCGCGCAATCATCTCAGCGATTGTGGTGGGACGGTCAACGCGTCCGACGCCAAGTGAAAGCCTTTCAACCCGTGGATCGATCGGATAAAAAGGGGCGCTGTCTGGCGGGTCGAATGAAGTGACGCAAACACGGTGGCCGCGCAGTGCCAAGCCATTTACGACGTTTGCAAATACCCGCTCAGCCCCACCGCCCCTCAAGCCCAACGACTTAATAGCGAACAGCAAATTCATGATCAGTCTGAAGCGAGCACTTTTTCCCAGGCAGTCTTCCATGACTCCGGTGAATAACGCTGTGTAATCTGTTGGGCGTTGCTCGAATAACGATCCCATTCCGACTGCGCTCTGAGAGCCGCTTCAAGGCCTCTCGCCAAGGCCTCAGCTGACGGCTGTTCACGGACCAGAATGCCATTTACTCCGTCCTCAATTAGATCCGCTACGCCGCTCGTGGCCTCAAAGCCTATAGGAATCGCCCCTGCTGCCATGGCTTCTGCCATGGCATTGGGAAATCCTTCCCATTGCGATGGCTGACAATAAATGCGCGCACTCTGATAGTGCGCAGTTAGCTGATTCGAGACGGGAAGAATATCTACTTTGCCGGATAGGTTGAGCTTTTTGATGATCGATTCAAGTTCACTTTGAAGGGGGCCATCGCCAATAAGGACTAGCCGCCATTCAGGCCAGTTCGATGCGATCTTTTGAAATGCTTCAATCAATAGATCAAAGCGCTTCTGCGTCGCGAGTCGCCCGACTGATAAAATAACGGGCTGCCGCGGCACTGCTTCCGTATGTTCGATGGGGAAGACCGGATTGTGAACTACTTTAATATTTTTTTGAATGAGTGACGGATACTGTTTTATGTAAGATGGAAACTGAACTGTGATGGCATCGCTGAAAAAAAGTGACGCGAAGTTGGAGTTCCATTTCTTTGCTCGAACATGCCGATAAAGGGTGAGCGAATTTCGTTCGGAGCATATGCGTTTCACGCCTAGCAAGACGCTTGAAACAAGAAATCTCAAAAATATACCGTGGTGGAAGCAAACTATATGTGAGGCCTTTTTGGCAGTTAGCGTTTTTCGTATGTTCCACAGCAGGAGGCCTCTTTGCCAAAAACTGATCCTCCCGTGCGGCGCAGTCGCTCCGAGGCATTGCCACTCAATTCGTGGATCAAGCTTGTAGAATGAGTTGGCGCCAGGCCGGTCAAAGGTCAAAAGCAGAACTGTATCGCCGCAGGACGCCAAATAATTGGCGAGATAAACTATATTCTTTTCAAGGCCGCCCGCCATCCGGTCAATCGCAATGGTCGCCAAAGCGATAACGCGGGTCATGGTTTTCTCGCGTCGACGATCAGTGAAGTGCTGGCGTCCGTAAAGCCCCATTTAATATCTGGCGTATTTTGCCGGCTTCGGCGAATAAACCCTTGATCGGCTGACCACGGGTTTGCTACAAGTTCTCGCTTCGAGGTAAATCCCTCCACAATTCGGGGCTCAAAACCGGCGTTTCTCAATAACGTCGTGAGACTATCCGCGTTCAGCAGTTGCTTGTGATCCCCAGCGTCGTCGCCGATGCCAGCGATGCCCACGTGACGCAAATATTCGGTGTCTGGGTTATAACCATCCGGGACCGCAATCCTGAGTACGCCTCCTTGTTTCATGTGCAGTCCAATGAGTTTGAGTGCCGTGATGCACTCAGACTCTGACAAATGCTCGAATACATGTTCTGCGACGGCGTTAATTATTAACTGCTTGCCATTAAAAACTGTGGCCCAATGACTTATGTTTGTTATGTCGAGCCACTGTTCGTTAGTCGCATACCAGCCTTTCTGCCAAGTTTCGGCTGCGCCGATTATTATTTTAAGTGGCTTATTTCGGTGGATGGCTCGCTGGATGACTACGCGACGCCAGGCATAGCGAGCTCGCTTTCGTGCAGCGACGATTTGATGTTTGACTGCACGTGGGACAAAGTTTTTAAATGATCTCACGGTCTGTTCCTCGCCCAACTGTCACTCGCCGTCGCATCTTGAACTCATGAATTAGACGTCTGGGCCCGTTTTGCATAATCTGAGCGCTCGCCTTTAGGGGGTGTCGAGCAAAAATCTTTACAAAGCAATATACAAACCGCAGATACTGTTTCTTGAAGTGCCGGAATCTCAATTCGGGCCAATTTACCGCGTAATAGTATCGGCCAATTGATTCAAGATAGATCCGATGCTTTATCGCCAAAGCTCTTTCGCTTTCAAAATTCCGCTCGGGAGACTTGTCTGGCGCATCTGTGGAATACTGAAAGAAAAGTGGGATTTTAGACCCTACAAAATGGCCCCCGGCAAGTGCGAGTCTGATGGCAAAGTCTGCATCCTCAACACGCCTGAATGAAGTGTCGAACCCGCCAAAATAGTCGAACGTTCTGCGACGTGCAAGCAGTGCGCAGGTGGGAGTCCCAGAGCCATAGCGCCAATCAGACCGCTTTTCGTAAAACAGAAGATAGTTTGCCAGTTCGGGGCCATTCGGAACGGCGCCGTCTGCTGAGCCAATTGCCGGGAGGGCTAAAGAGTATCCGTTCGGATAGCGCCGAATGCCTGCGGCGTAGCAGGCAACCAATTCCGCGCCAGTCAGCTGCTCGTATTGGACAAGACGTGCTATTTGGTGGGAAATCCGCTCAGGCAACGACTCGTCATCGTCGTCGAAAAATGCAACAAATTCGCCGTTTGCATGCTTCAGAACCGTGTTTCTAGCGGTGGCAGGACCGGAGTTATCTGTGTGTTCGATCAGGCGGACGATTCCGTTGGAACGAACTATCTCTTTAATGATATGTGTGGAGGCATCGCGCGAACAGTCGTCTACCACCACGATTTCCTTCAGTGGCCAGTCTTGTTCGAGAGCACTGTGCAGTGCTCTTCGAATCGTGTCCTGAGCATTGAAGCAGGTAATGCCAATCGTCACCAGCGGATAAGAGGCGCTACTCATTTTTCTTGTGCGTAACTCGTCGAAGCATGAAAACGACGAAATGCCAAATTGGTGCCGATCGTAGAAAACGCTGCTACTGCCCTGGCGGTGGTGACATATGGATGCTGAACTATGAGTTTCAGCGCATGCCATATGAATGTCGCACGAGACTTCGCGAACCAAGCTTGTCGCATCGCGGACCATTTGATCGCAAATTCGTACAGCCCCTCCGCTTCCAGGACTGATTGATGTTTGCGAAGAATTTTCAAAAGATGTGCATACTCGTCTTGAAGACTCTTTTCAGCCGTCTTTGTCATCGTTTGTACGACGAGAGTTTCGCGTAGCCCGACGAAGTGACCTCCGCTAAGCGCAAGACGAACATTGAAGTCAGTATCCTCACCACGCCGCAACTCAGGATCAAATCCGCCCAAATTCCTGTAAGTGGAGGTCCGCGCAAGCTGACTGCACGTGGAACAGGAGCCATATCCGTCTTTCAACGGCGAGCCGATCAGCACCCGACGCACGACCGGTAGGCCAGAGGGCGCTGCACACGCAAACCGTTGCCCCATAGTTGACTCCACACGGCGCGTGCCGTCGGGATACACGACAGCGCGCGCCGTGTGACAGATGACGGGTGCGCCTCTAGCATGACTTTTCTCGTATGTCACCAGCCGCTCTACCTGTTTGACTATGCGGTCTGGTCTACTTATGTCGTCGTCGTCAAAGAATGCGATAAATTCCCCGCGTGCAGCCTTAACGATGCAATTTCTCGCTGCGGCGACACCGCCATTCTGGTCCAACGTGATCAGTCTAATCCGAGGGTGCCTATACGCGAGCGAGCGGAGTATGTCGGGTGTGGCATCTGAGGAGGCGTCATCGACAATCACAACCTCATGGTGTTCCCAAGTCTGCCCCAAGGCCGAGTTAACCGCCCGTTCAATGGTGTCCGCGGCGTTGAATGCGGTAATGCCATACGTAACAAGCGGCTTATTCACTGCGAAGCCCTGCTGCTACCGAACACAGAAGCGTCCGCCATTTATCGAGATGAATTTCCGGGGCGTATGCCTTCATTGCCGATCGTGCGCGGGAACCGCGCTTGGCGCGTTCCAACGGGTCCTGCATGGCAGTCCGGAGCGCTGATGCCAACGTGGCGGGATTGTCTACGCCGTCGGCAAGCCAGCCTGTCGCCCCGTCAGTAATCAAATGGCAAACTCCGGGCGCGCCACGAAATCCGACCGGGGGTAAGCCATGGCTCATTGCTTCAGCCACGGCGTTCGGGAACCCTTCCCACCGAGAAGGTAGCGCGAAAAGGTGGGCACTTCGGTATTCCTCTGAGACATCTCGAACTGAGGGGAAAACTTCAACACGTCCGATGAGGCCATGCCGTCGAATAATGCTGAGAAGCCGCGATTCGTCCGGGCCGTCTCCCACAATACGTACGTCCCAATCCGGAAATTGTGGGGCCAGTGTTTTAAATGCCTCTATCAAGCAGTCAATGCGCTTTTGTGTTGTGTCAAGCCTGCCGATGACCAAAAGCCTGAACCTACCGAGTGCGCACGGCCGGTCGGGCATTGCTTGTGCATTCACAGGCCAAACAGGATTCGCAATTGCTGAAATTCGGCGGCGCAGTGTCTTAGGATAGCCCGCCACGAAGTCATCAAATTGAACGGTCACCGCATCGCACAAATGCAACAGCGTCATCGCCGCGATACGACCGAGGGGGCCGTATCGAATGTTGTACATGGCTGGCGCATTGCGTTCGGCAGCAATCAATTTAACCCGTCCAAGCACCGCGCCTGCGTAAACAGTCTTATCACCGCTCATCACGAATCCAACGAGAACTCGGATCGAATTTGCACGCAAAGTCGCTGCAATCGAATTTGCTCTCCTAAGCTTTCCGATCGAGCCAGCTTGAAACCCCAGCCGGTGCCAAGTAACGCGGGGGTCAATTGGATAGAAAGAAGAAGCATCCGCCTCGTCGAGGCTGATGACATGTACCTCGAAATCGGAACCTGCTAAGCCGTTAGCAAGAGCTAAAAGCATGCGCTCAGCCCCGCCTCCCGGTTTCGAAAGTCTGTAAAAGTAAAGCCCAACGCTCTGTCCGAGACCGATCGTCATGTGTGAGTTGAAGGTGGCTTCCGACCGTAAACGTGATACGCCAACGCAAAGTTTTCCCAGCCATGCTTTGGGCGCCGAAGCTTGAAGTGAATTAAGCCAGGCAAGAGAGCGAAGGGGCGCAGCAAGAATCTCAGCCTCGGAGCAACCATTTCGACAAATGAATAACCGGTGGCGACTGCATCCCAGACTAAAGCGACGACGTCGAATTCATCTGTTGGTATTCCAGCCTCAACAAGTCGGCGCTTCCATTCGTGTGCCGTTGGACGGTGATAGTCGCACGGCGATCCGTGTACACGGTAGATGAAGGGAACGATGAAATGAAAGTGCCCCCCGGGCTTCAGGACGCGCAGCATTTCCTTGATGCACAGCACATCATTTTCAATGTGCTCAAGGGTGTTGAATGAGACGACACAATCGTAAGTGCAGCTCTCGATGGGTAGTGGCTCATTAAGATTCGAGATGATATCTGGCTGCATTAGCGGATCTATATTGACTGACTTCATGTGACCATCAATATTTAAAAAGTCACGATAATGTGAGACTTTGCCCCCGCCAATATCTAGGCACAGGCCGTGGAGTCGAATTTCTTTTATGGCCTCATTCTGTAGATCTCGCATCAATGACTTCCTGGGGATCCCCAAGCGCAGCCATCTTGCCCAAGTGAGTGGCGCCGACCCGGCGGGCAGATTTTTTGAATTAGTAATCGAATGAGGCACGATTATTTGTCTAAAAGAAAATATGCTGAGAACGTTTTTGAATTGTGGAGACGTCGGGGGACTTGTTGAATCGCATAAGTAATTCCGCCAGCGTTCCGCGATGCCCTGCACGGTATTCGTTGAAGGCATCGTGATTGTCAATCCGGCCTTGACTTAGAATCGGCTCCTTCCATTTCGAGGCAACAAACGCTATAGGTAGCAGTAGAAGTCGAAGGAGAATCAGCTTGGTTGATCTTGATCGGAGTTTTTGGAGCTCGAAGGAGTAATATTTCAAAAATCCAGTCCCGCCGCGAAAATCATTAACCATGTGATCGAACGTGTTGAATACCGCCCGCGCCAATCGCTGGCGGAAGTTTTTAGGGAGGCGAGTGGCGAAATCAACATGATCAAGAAACCATAGGGCCTCGAGGGAGGCTAGTCTATTGTACATTTCCCTGTCTTCGCCCCGATATATGTTAATGTAGGGGCCGAAAGACAAAAGAAAATCCCTGGGCGCCATGTGAATGTGCTGGCCCGCAACCATGATGTTTTTTCCAGCCGCCGATTGTATTTGATGATAGCACTCGACCCAAGCGCTCAGGTGGTTTTCGTAGACGTCGTCGCAATCGATATGTAATATCACATATTCGCCGCGTGCTTCGCGAATGCTCAGGTTTCGAGTAAAGCCCAGTTTGCGTTCAGGATCGCGCGCCAACGAAATGACTCGCAAGTTAGGGTGATGCTTGGTCAGTTTTTGGGCCACTTCAACACTCTTATCTGAAGAGCCGTCGTCCACCAAGACCACCTCAAATCGCTCATCAATTTGACCGAGAACGCTTTTCAGTGCCCGCTCTAAGGTGTCTGCCATGTTGTAGTTGCACATGCAGATCGAATAAATGGGAGTGGAAGGGTTCATTTAGAGCGATTCTGAATTATCAATGGGGAGAGCAAAGAGGCGTTCTGCGGTTCCATCTTTGAACTGATATATGTTTTGGGCGTGCTTGATGGTCGATAATCTGTGCGCGATTAAGATCACGGTCATCCTGCTTCCGAGCTCCTCGATGGCCTTCATGACTTCTTTTTCAGTGGCCACGTCTAGTGCGCTAGTGGCCTCGTCAAACACAATTACAGATGCTCGTTTGTAAAGTGCTCTTGCAATTCCTATTCGCTGACGTTGGCCGCCGCTCAGTCGAATCCCGCGCTCGCCGACTCGCTCCATATACGAGTTTGGCAGTGACTCGATAAACTGGGAAATGTGAGCAGAATCGGCGCACTCCTTTACGCGCGCAAAATCAATTTTCGAAAAATCGATACCAAAGGCAATGTTTTCGGCAAAACTATTGTCACTGAGATAAATGCTTTGGGGAACGTGTGCTATTGATTCCCGCCAAGCATTGATTCCGGCGCCGGTGATGGGGCGGCCATCAACTATAAGTTCACCTCGTTGAGGTGCGAGGAGGCCCAGCAAAATGTCGGCAGCGCTACTCTTTCCACTTCCCGTAGCCCCAATAAATGCAACAGTGCTTTTGGCGGGAATCGAAAGATCAATTCCTTTGAGTACCCAGTTTTGCGATTTGGACGCTCCATCGTAATTGAGCCAAACATTAACAAGCTTTATCTCGCTCTTCACAGAAATAGCTAAAGTTTCGGGACTCGAAAAATCGCATATCGGCCTTTCAAGTGCAGAAACAGTTCGCTTTACTGAGGCATCAATTCCTTGGATTCCGCTGGCTGACGCAAAAACTTGCTGCATTGCTGGTAGCAGGCGGGTCGCGGCGAGGGTTAAGGCACCTAGCAATGGAAGAATTGAGTCCAAACGCTTGCCTTCCCAGGCAAGGACGGAAGCAGTTGCGCACAGTGCCAAAACTCCGATTGTCTCGAGAACGTACCTAGGAAACTGTCGCAAGAAGCTTGTTTCAGTCTGTGCATTTCGCACGAATAGGTCTGCTCGACTGAAGTTTTTTACAAAATAAGCCTGACTGCGGTCTAAGATGATGTCTCGAATTCCACCTATTCCTTCTTGCAGAGTCTTAATAATTTGATTATTATTTTCTGTTACTATCCTGCTGTTGTGAGCGAGCCTGCGTCGACTCAATTGAAGTATAGCGGCGTAGCTTCCTCCGACGATAAATAGAACCGCGAACGCAATCTTCGCATCAATAAAGGCGAGGGCGGCGACAATGGCAAAGGTCGTCAACCCATTTGTAAAGAGTAAAAAAAATAGTTGAATGGCACCAACTGTGCTGTTTAAGTCGTGGGTTATCTCGCTAATTAGCTGGCTACTATTCGTTCCGACGTGATAACTGTACGGCTGGTGCAGCGTAATTTTGAAGATGGTTGCTGCCAAATGTGACCCTATCGATGCGGTCAATCTCATCTGGCACCAAGTTGTGAGCAGGCGTAAAGCATTGGCAGCGCCCAAAGAGGCGCTGAAAGTGACGGCCATCGCAACGATCAACTGCGGCTCTGTATAGATACCAAGATTTTTAAAAAATAAGGCGAAGCGAGCGTCAGTCAAAAGATGATCTGCGTTCGAGAGCGCCGCCAAAAAAGGAAGAACAGCCCCAAGACTCACTACTTCTGAGAGCGCCGCTGAGATCTGTAACACCAGTAAACCGAGCATCTGCCATTTTTGGCGCTTGGAAACGTGTCGCAAAAGAACGGCGACGCTATTACTTAGTTTATTTGAATTCATGGTTGCGTTCTGGTCGCTTCCGTGGCGTCGACAAAGCCAAAGCGTCAGATTGTTGGGTATATTTTCTCGTCAACGATACTCCAGAAGCTAACGGAGTGTGAGAATGACTTTCAAAATTTGAAAATTACTAGGGGCATTCCGTCGCTATGTCTAAAGCATGTTTAAGGATGTCGCCTTATTAGCTTCGCTATCCACGATTTAAATTCAATTACTGAGGGCCATGCAATGATAGAGCCAATGACTACCTGAAAAGGTCTATTCATCGCGATCAAAAACTTATGATGTTGCCAGAGATTTGCCTTCAGTTGAATGCGAGGAGGCGGACTGGACTTCAAAATGCTGACCCACAGTTTTTCCCACGACGCTACAACGCCCTTGTAGTTATAGCGTTCGTCAATAAAACTTATTCCGTTACTCCCGAAATTGGAGGCCAAATCTTTGTTTTCCAATAGACGGCAGATGTTGTCAACTAGATCATCTTCTGTTTTTCCTAGCAGTCCGGTTTTCCCGTCGAGAATGGTATCTAGCATGCCGTACCGTGCCGCCGAGACAACGGCAGTACCACACGCTTGAAATTCGAGTGCGCTTCCTGGGCAGTTCTCACCCTGCCCGCTGGGATTCGGGACTCCAACAGTTGCCAGATAGAGAAGCTGCTTCTTTTCAATGCCTAGCTTCCCGAAAAATCGAACCGATTTATGTGGCGCTCCATTTTCGTCCGAAAGAAATGGGATTATCAAGTTTTCTTCGTAGCTCTTCTCGGCGATGCCCCAAGGACCAAGTTTAGCCCGCTCCTCATAAAGCGCTCCGGACCCAATTACAGCGAGCTCTGCATAGGGCTGCCGAGCAAGGATCTTCGGCCAAGCTTTAGCAAGAAGATGAAATCCTTTCTGAGGCATGAGTGCGCCGAGATAGACCACCAAATTATCCTTGCGGATCGGAGGCGTGATTAGCTGAAAACCTCCGAGATCGAACCCATTTACTATGTACGTAAGCTTTGACCAGACCGCTGAGTCATATAGTTGGTCGTGTTGCTCATGCTCAACGCAGACGAACGCCTTCAAATGGCTTGTGCTTGCCATTGCGCGAATGTGCTCGGCGGTTGGCGTAACATGAACCCAGGCCACTGAATTCAGCTTTTGTTCGTCAATCAGACAGAGAAGATCCCGCTCTAGGTGCCGCCTCGGCCGGTAGACGAACACAGAGCAGCCAGTCGACTTGGCTTGGCGTGCGGCATCCGTGACATCTTTAACTTTAAATGCATCAACCCCAGCGGGAAGCAGATCAGTTTCGTTCGCGAATAGAACCGGCTGAAAATTTCCGGATCCGTATATATTAATATAGTGCGGAAGTGAAGCAAATAAAAACTCAGTTCCTCCGCAGCCTGGATTGCCGAGCTCAGGCCTCCCAAAATCGACATTTGGAATTTCTCTGTTCTCAAGGTAAAGGCCGATTTTTATTGTCATGTGAAGGTGCTTGAGATGTGCGCGCCAGAGTGCGTTTCAACTATTTTCTCGAGTTAACTGATGGATTCTCGCGTCGATCGGGTCCATTAATTTCCGAAATCAATCTAACTCGGCAGAATACAACGCGGATTGCTCGTTCAAGCTTACAGTTGACTCCTCTACGGAATCAGACGGCGACCGAAACTAATTTCATGCGTTAAGAATTGTTTTGACAGCCCGCACTAAAACATCAGGCGAAGACACTCTACTAAACTTTCGAATTGCCGCCTCTCTCAGCGCTGAAAGCTCCGCTGGCGTGCTCCGGACGATCCTAACGACCATTTCGGCGATTTCGTTCGGTGCGTGTGGCTGAATCAGAAAACCTGACTCTTCATGGTCGATCATATCGGCAAGTCCAGTTAACCTCGTTCCGATGAGTACAGCACCAGCTGAGATCGCCTCCGCTGCGAACATTGAAAAACCTTCATATCGAGACGGAAGTATGCAGGCAGCTGAGTTTTCTATGTAGTCGTATACAGTGCTGCGACTAACGGGACCAAGAAATCTCACTTTATTTCCGATGTCGAGTTTTTCCGCGAGGTTTTTCAGGGACTTCTGTTGGTCTCCAGAGCCAATGATATTCAGGCAAGGAATTTGCTCGCTTTTACTCAATAGGGCTGGTAGCAGTGACCAAGCTGCAATAATATCTTCGAACCCTTTTTGGCCGACTGAGTCGACACCTTCCATTCGTCCCAGCGTTAGAAACGTTTTACATGATGGTTCGCTGGCGGGCAATGAGCCGCGAACAAGTTCTTTTGGCGGCAGAACCGCGTTTGGTATTATCGAGAAAAATTTTCTTGCTGCTTGTAGTCTATTCCCGGATAGATGATGATGAATCAAAAAATCAACATGATTCGAATTTGTAGAGGCGATTTTTCTTGCGCGATTGAGGAATATAGACAAAAGGCGATGATTAAATCTGTCCATTAATCGATTCCGCCAGGTCAGGAATTCCGTTTCGTAGCACCCGTGTATCCGCATCACAACATTATTTTGCCCGTATTTTTTTTGAAGCATCAATGCGAGAAGCGGATATTCCCCTGACTCAATAAAAACTTTTTGATCAGTCGATGAGAATCGCTTCGATATGGAATTGAATATCGTCCAGGAAAGAAAGATGCTTTTTAAACGTTGAGGCCCCTTAACCCGGATGACATTAACGCCCGGAATTTCGATTTCAGCTAAGTGCGAAGGCAGCAGCTGCGGAGTTATCACAGAAATTCGCATGCCAGATTCGGCAAGCGCCGTACAGAGAGCCTGAATCGCGTTGGAGTATCCGCTATTTTCGGGAAAGAACGCTGGCGCGAAATATACGAGCGAATTCTTCATGCCCAGATCGAATCCGAAATGTTTTTGAACCGAGTTAGCGCGCGCGCTACTGCCTGATCCATGTTGTAGTACGCGTAGTCTCCTAATCTCCCCAAGAACTCGACTGGAATTTTCAAGTTCTCAGCTTCTCTAGCGTATCTTTCAAACAGGGCGCGATTATCGTCCGTTGGAATCGGGTAATACGGGGTTGTCTCACCTGCGACGTGGGGGATTGGATATTCTCGTACAACAGTTGTATTTGAGGTCGTCTGCCCGGTCAGTTGCTTGCTCTCCGTGATGCGGGTGAACTCGTAGTCGTTTGGGTAATTTATTACCGCCGCGGTCTGGTATTGGTTCAGCGCATGAGTTTCAAATTCAAACCTAAGACTTCTATAGGGCAGGTGACCGTGCCGAAAGTCAAAAAATTCGTCTATCGCACCGGTAAACGCTACCCTGCTATTGGGGAAACATTGTTTCACCTGCTCCCACGAAGTGTTCAGCAGAACATGGATATTTTTGTGGTTTAGCATGTTTCTCACCATGCGGCCGTAACCCTCCAGCGGCATTGCTTGGTAAGTATCGCTAAAGTAGCGGTCGTCATAGGAGATCACCAGCGGTACTCTGGCGGTCACGCTTGGCTGCAGTTTGTCAGGCGTCATGCCCCACTGCTTTTCCGTGTAGTTAACAAAAATCTTCGAATACACATATTCGGCTAAAAAGACGAGATCATCATCTTCTGCGGCTCGGAGCTGAAGAATCGGAACGCGCTTTCCGAACCCGTAAGTACTGATGAGTTTTTCTGTTAAGCGCGTCGCTAACGTTTTCGGGAAAAGGCGTTCAATTGACGTTAGGTTGAACGGTAATGGAATTAATGTGCCATCGACACACCCCAGTACCCTGTGTGTATATGGGCGCCATTTTGTAAATTTGGAAAGATATTCCCAGACGGTTTGACTATTCGTGTGGAATATGTGCGGTCCATAACGGTGAATCAATACCCCGTGCTCGTCCAGTTCATCCCAGACGTTCCCGCCGATGTGATCACGCTGTTCGACAACGAGTACCCGCTTGTTTGCGATGGTGGCCAGCCGCTCGGCCAGCGTTGCCCCTGACAACCCAGCCCCAACAATAATCCAGTCAAATTCGATCATTTTTTTGCGAGAAGTTGAATGGGAGAAGATTTTCCCTAGCCAAGTACAACCCCATTGCGAGTGTGATTGCGAGTTCACAGATTAAAAGGGCGATCGCTGCTCCCGATGGTCCATTGGTGATGATCAATGGTGGGCCGATGAGTGCGGCAAGTAGGGCGGCCGTCGCAACAATTTTGTTGAACGCACTGTGTCGCTGGTTCGGGATCATTATCTGAATTCCGAATAAATTCGAAATTGCGATTAGCACTGGAAGCGCAGAAAGCCATCGCAATACATCTGCGGATCCGGAGTAGTCTCTTCCACCAAGTAACTGGACTATAGGGTCGGCCAAAAAAAACAAGGTGAGGCTCGCTGCAGTCGATGCGGTCACTAGGCAAATTACGGACACCTGGGCCAACTCGCGAGCCCGTCGTGGATCCACATGGAACAAGTAGCTAAGCCGAGGGAAGATGGCCGTCGAAACCGGTGCGCAGATGGCTTGGCCTGCGTTCCGTGCCCGGTCTGCTAGGAGGAAAATTGCCGATGCCGTAGGGCCCGCCAAGATCCCAAGTAAGGCTGGAACTGCGCTTGTGTATATCGAAATCCACGCCGTTCCGATAAATACACTGGCATTTGCCGACAGAGCTTTTTTGGCGGCGGACCAAGACGAGAGTCTGAACTTTAGCCCCATCTTTCTCCTGAGCCACGATTGTGCTACCAGAGCCGCTAGTGCGTTGCCAATCGCTATTACTGCTAGTGCTAACGGTGCGTCTGACGGTTGATGAACCATTAAAAACGTCCCAAGCGTTGCGGCTAGCCGTCCTGATATCTGGAAAATTGCACTTTCACGTAGATGTTCAAGTCCTTGGAAAGCCCAGCTTGGAAAAAACATCGATGTGATTAATGCGATAGAGCCCCAGATAACATATTCGGCCTGCTCCTTTAAATTCGGGATGAGTAGCACAGGAAGAGTCGCGGTTGCAAGTGCGGCGGTCAAGAGCAACTGAGCAGTCCAGATGCTGCGGATATTTTCGACCAATGCGGCGTTATCGTTGCGTAACGTGGCAATTAATCGAGTTGCGCTAATGGGGAAGCCCCAGTTTGCGATGATGGCAAGATACGAAATAATAAGTTGTGTATATGCAAGCTTTCCCCACGCATCGACTCCGACCGTGCGGGTAAGGTAAGGTAGGGTAATGAACGGCAGTGCGTAGTTGACTAATTGAAGCGTCCCAGTCGCACCGATGTTGCGAATCAGTTGCGATCGAATCATCACGAAAATATTGATTTGATGATTTTTATCAAAGGCGCAGATCCGCTTCCTGTTTGGATAGAACGTATTTCAGATCGTAAATTATGCAGTTGCTCTTTCCGAGCGATCTGATTGCCTGTCCACCCATCTGTTTGAAATGATCATGCGCCACGGCGATTACGATCGCGTCGTATGTGCTGGGCAGAGGCTTTTCTACTACTGATATCCGGTATTCGCTTGATGCCTCCTCGATGTCGGCCCATGGGTCCCAAACATCGACATTGCAGCCATACTCAGTTAACTCGTCAACAATATCTACTACTCGAGTGTTGCGCAGGTCGGGGCAGTTTTCTTTAAAGGTCAAGCCTAATAATAAGACTCGCGCCTCGGCGATTTGTATGCGCTGGCGCACCATCGATTTAACGAGTTGCGAAGAGACGTAGCGTCCCATATTGTCATTAAGTCGCCGGCCCGCCAGAATGATCTCTGGGTGGTATCCGATTGCTTGTGCCTTATGGGTTAGGTAGTAGGGGTCGACGCCGATGCAATGCCCGCCGACCAAGCCCGGCTTGAACGGTAGGAAATTCCATTTGCTGGCTGCGGCGTTTAATACCTCCTCTGTGTCTATATTTAGCTTGTTAAATATGATCGCGAGTTCATTTATCAGTGCAATGTTCAGATCTCGCTGGGTGTTTTCGATCACCTTCGCAGCCTCAGCAACGCGTATGCTTTGTGCCTTATGTGTCCCAGCTTCGATGATCTCGTTATAGAGAGTATCGATGAGATCAGCAATCTCCGGGGTCGAGCCGGATGTCACTTTTTTTATATTGGCTAATCGGTGGTTTTTGTCGCCAGGGTTGATCCTCTCCGGGCTGTAGCCACAGAAGAAGTCGATATTGAAGGTGAGCCCTGATTCGCGCTCCAAGACTGGAACGCACTCTTCTTCTGTTGCGCCAGGATACACAGTCGATTCGTAGATCACTATGTCTCCCTTCTTCAGCACTTTTCCGATGGTTTCGCTCGCTCTTATCAATGGACTGAGATCGGGACGCTTGTGCTGATCGATCGGCGTGGGTACGGTCACGATGAAGCAGTTGCAGTCCTTGAGATCCGCTCTGTCTGTCGTAAGGCTGATTAGCGTGGCTGACCTTAGCTCTTCCGCTGTCGTTTCTAATGTTTCATCTTTTCCGGCCCTCAGTTGGGCCACTCGTTCTTCGCTTATATCGAAGCCGATTACTTTCCTGTATCGGCCAAACTCAACAGCCAAAGGTAGACCAACGTATCCCAGGCCCACCACCGCTAATTTCATGTCTGAAAGATTCATCTTTGATTCAGCGTGCAAAGTAGTTTCGATACCAAGCCACGAACTTGCGTATTCCGTCTTCCACTGAGGTTGCCGGGCGATAGCCGAATTCAGTTTCGAGGTCGGTGACGTCAGCGAAAGTGTCCGGAACGTCTCCTGGCTGGAGGGGTAAAAATTCTTTCTCAGCAGTTCTTCCGAGTGCGGACTCCAGCGCTTCGATGTACTCCATCAAATTGACTGGTCTGCTGTTGCCGATGTTATAGACACGCCACGGGGCTGCGCTCGATCCGGGATCCGGTTGCGAACCAGTCCAGCCAGTGTTTGACGGTGCCGGGCGATCCAACACTCGCACAATCCCTTCAACAATGTCGTCTATGTAGGTGAAGTCGCGCCGATGTTGGCCATGGTTGAACACCTGAATAGGTCGTCCCGATTCAATTGCGTCAGCAAACTTGAACAGAGCCATGTCAGGCCTTCCCCACGGCCCGTACACGGTGAAAAAGCGAAGACCGGTTGTTGGCAGCGCATACAGATGACTGTATGCGTGTGCCATCAGTTCATTGCTTTTCTTGCTGGCTGCATAGAGTGAAAGTGGGTGATCTACGTTGTGATGCACCGAAAACGGCATGGTCGTGTTTGCACCGTAGACGCTGGAACTACTGGCGTAAACGAGGTGCTCTACTTCGTGATGGCGGCATGCTTCCAGGATATGGGCAAATCCAACGATATTGCTTTCGATATAAGCCAGCGGGTTTTCCATCGAATAGCGAACTCCTGCTTGAGCTGCTAAGTTGACGACCCTTTGAGGTTGGTGATCCGAGAACGCCGCGTCAATCTGCGCTCTGTTTGAAAGATCAACTCTCAAGTGGGTGTAGTTGGGGTTTGCAGTGAATCTCGCGATGCGAGCTTCTTTGATCGCTGGATCGTAGTACGCATTGTGGTTGTCAATTCCGATCACCGTGTCACCACGATCCAGTAGCCTGATCGTCAAGGCTGATCCAATAAATCCAGCTGAGCCTGTTACCACGACTCTCATCTTTAATCCGTCCCAAAAATGTCGCGCGTGTATACCTTATGTGACACCCGATTCAGGGCATCACTTTTTCGATTGGCGATGATGACGTCTGCCTCGTCCATAAATTTTTCGAGATCGTTTACTACGCGCGAGTTGAAGAAGTATGTACTGGGCATTGTCGGTTCATGAACTATTACTTCTATGCCTTTTGCTTTGATCCGCTTCATGATGCCCTGAATGCTCGACGATCGGAAGTTGTCGGAGCCGGATTTCATGATCAACCGGTAAACGCCAACCACTTTGGGTCGCTTGCGAATGATTTCACTGGCTATGAAGTCTTTTCGTGTGGTATTCGAAGCAACAATGGCGTGAATCAAGTTTTGTGGCACGTCCTTGTAATTTGCAAGGAGCTGTTTCGTATCCTTGGGGAGGCAGTAGCCGCCGTAACCAAATGATGGGTTGTTGTAATGGCCGCCTATTCGGGGATCCAAGCACACTCCCGAAATTATCTGGAATGTATCTAGTTCGTGGGTTATGGCGTAGGTGTCGAGTTCGTTGAAATACGCTACGCGCATCGCCAGAAATGTGTTTGCGAATAGCTTGATCGCCTCGGCTTCAGCGCTGTTTGTCAGGAGTATTGGAGCGTCGTGTTTCCAGGAGCTTTGACGAAATAGTTCGGCAATCCTTTGTCCTCTACTTGAGCGCTCGCCGACTACGATGCGGGACGGATAAAGGTTGTCGCTGAGCGCATGTCCTTCGCGCAGAAACTCGGGTGAGAAAATTATGTTTTCCGATCCAACCTCCTGACGTATCCGGTCGGTGTACCCAACAGGTACAGTGGACTTGATCACGATCAGTGCGTTTGGATTTATCCTTCGTACATCCTTCACTACGTCTTCAATTGAATTCGTATTGAAATGGTTCGTTTCAGGATCGTAGTCAGTAGGTGTGGCAATCAGAACGATTTCTGCGCCTGTGTATGCGTCTCGTTTTTCGAGGGTCGCTCTGAAGTTCAAAGGCTTGTTCTTCAGAAACTCTCTGATCTGCTCGTCATCGATCGGGGATTCCTTTCGATTTAGCATCCCTATCTTCTCTGGAAGGACGTCAAGTGCGACTACTTGGTTCTCCTGAGCCAGAAGGATTGCGTTGGACAACCCAACGTATCCCGTTCCTACGACGGCAATTTTCGTCATTGACTACCTCGGGTTCACAGGGTATGGCCGTGCGTGGTACTGCCTTGTCCAAGGCTGTCTTGTGCATAGTCGCGCATTTCAGGCAGACTTAAGAATCAGTTTCAATGGGTGGCGTGGATCCGCAGCACAAGTGCTACGCAGCGCATCCGGGTCCAATTATGCAGGATGGCCTCGAGTTGGTAATGCAATTTGATTTGAGTCTGAATGCGATCCTGATCGAAGGCAAATTTCTGCTAAATTGAGTGAAGTTTTTTCATTTTGGACGATCGCACGGCGCTAACTCTCCCCATTGGTTCGTGATGGCTACGGTTGAATTTGGAACTTTTTTAGGTTCAACCTTGTTGCTCGCGAGATTTGGCGGTGCATTACTACATGAAGCGTGGACTCGATTTGGTGGGGTGTCTTCTAGCTGGAGCGCTGTTGGTAATCCCCGTGGTCATTGTTGCCGTAGCGGTTAAAGTTACTTCGCTTGGGCCAGTCATCTACTGGTCCGACCGCGTCGGCCGCCACAACCGCATCTTCCGCATGCCCAAGTTCCGCACCATGCGCACCGACGCCCCCGAAGTCGCGTCGCACCTGCTGAACGATCCCGCCGCCTGGCTCACCCCCATCGGCTCCTTCCTCCGCCGGACCTCCCTCGACGAGCTCCCCCAACTCTGGAGCATCCTTAAGGGTGACATGAGCATCGTCGGCCCCCGCCCCGCGCTCTTCAACCAGTACGACCTCATCGAACTGCGCACCCAGCACGGCGTCCACGAACTCACCCCCGGCCTCACCGGCTGGGCCCAGATCAACGGCCGTGACCACCTCGGCATCCCCGAAAAGGTCCGCATGGACGCCGAGTACCTCGCCCGCCAGTCCCTGCGCTTCGACCTCTACATCATCTGGTGCACCTTCCTCATCGTCCTGCGCCGCGCCGGCATTTCCCATTAGGCGGGCACCCATTCGCCCGCCGCCTACACCTTTCGGTCTATTTGACCAGCGTCGGGTGTCTCCCGGACGACCAAAATCCTGAATCCCCACGATCACTTACCCCCTGGCTGCGCTACTATTTACCACCCTTACGCGCATCCCATGGCCAGCAAGAAATCCCTCCCTCTCGCCTACGTCAAGTTCCTCAACCTCGTCGCCGCCGTCCGCCACCTGCCTGGCCTGCCGGAGATCGACCTGGTGGAGGACCAGATCCTCGGCTTCCTCGCCCGCGCCTGGTATGCCGGCCAGAAGGTCACCGTCGTCGAGGCCATGAACAGCCTGCCCGACCTGTCGCCTTCCACCGTCCAGCGTCGCCTCAAGTCCCTGCGCACCAAGGGCATGCTCGA
>JACCDU010645360.1_pt1 | contig 32655 bp, 28 predicted proteins | sample 7446081 | NCBI WGS metagenome assembly JACCDU01 (sample SAMN15323447, study PRJNA562643) | freshwater metagenome | isolation source: river surface water | place: USA:Blue River Watershed | collected 2017-08-17
CAAGATCGACGCTGGCAGCACGCTGACGGCCACCATGGCCACCAAGCCCGACGCCATCTTCAACGTCACCTTTGGCGCCGATCTGGCCAAGCTGGTGCGCGAAGGCAACCAGCGCGGCATCTTCCCCAAAACGCCGGTGGTTTCGCTGCTGTCGGGCGAACCCGAGTACCTGGAGGTGCTGAAAGACGAAACCCCCAAGGGCTGGATCGTGACCGGCTACCCCTGGGACCAGCTCGACAACAAGGAGCACGCCTCGTTCGCGGCCAGCTACTACAAGCGCTTCAACGAGAACCCCAAGGTGGGCTCGGTCGTGGGCTACGCCACCATGCAGGCCATCTTTGCCGCCATCGGCAAAGCCAAGACCGCCGACAACGAGAAGCTGGTGACGGCCATGCGCGGCCTCCAATTCAGCACCCCGTTCGGCCCGGCCGAATTCCGCGCGCTGGACCAGCAGTCCACCATGGGCGCGTATGTGGGCAAACTCGACCTGCGGGGCAACAAAGGCACCATGGTGGACTGGCGCTATGCCGACGGCAAGAACTACCAGCCCAGCGACGCTTATGTGAAAGGCCGCCGTCCGGCCGAAGCGCAGAAGTAAGCGCAGCGTCCAGGCACTTCAAACAAAAAGCCGCAGACTGTGAGGTCTGCGGCTTTTTGCTTTGTACCCGGGCCTGAGCGGGGGCGTTATTTGACCATCTGGGTCATGTTCCACATGGGCAGGAAAATGCCCAGCAGCAGCAGCAGTACCAGAGCCGCCATGAAGACGAGCAAGATCGGCTCCAAGGTCTCGGCCAACTGGCTGGCTTCGTACTCCACCTCGTCCTGGTAAAGCGAGGCCAGTTGCTGCACCATGGTTTCGATGTCGCCAGTCTCTTCGCCCACCGCGATCATTTGCAGTTCGATGGGCGAGAAAATGCCCGAGGCCAAAAACGCGCGCAACAGGTTGTCGCCGTGCGACACCGCGTCGCGCATGGCCATGATGCGCTCGTGGTAGAAGGCGTTGTCGACCACGCGCGAGACCAGGGCCAGCGCCGTCACAATCGGCACGCCGCTGTTCATGGCCATGCCAAAGCTGCGGCAAAAGCGCGCCGTGGTGGCCTTGCCCAGGATGCGGCCCACGATGGGCAGTTGCAGCTTGAACTTGTCCCAGCGGTAGCGGCCTTCGGGGGTCGAAACGTAGTAACGCAGGCCCAGCGCCGACAAGGCCAGGGTGATCAAAATGGCGGTCCAGTTGCGAGCCATCACGTCAGACACCGCCATCAGGATGCGGGTGGCCAGCGGCAGTTCGGTTTGCATGGCGCTGTAAATCCCGCTGAAGGCGGGAATCACGTACACCATCATGACCATGGTGGCGACCGCGATGGCGCTGAACACAAACAGCGGGTAGCGCACCACGGCCTTGATTTTTTGACGCATGCGCCGGTCAAAGTCGAGTTGGGTGTACAGGCGCGCAAACACCTCGTCGAGCTTGCCCGCGTTTTCGCCCACGCGGATCATGTTGATGTAGTACTCGTCAAAGAACTTGGGGTGCTTGGCCATGGCCGCGCTCAGCTCCGAGCCCTTGTCGAGCGAGGCGTGCAAGGAGCTGAGCAGCTTGGTCATTTCGGGTTGACTGCTGCCGTTTTTGAGACCATTGACGGCTTGCAAGATGGGGATGCCTGCTTTGAGCAATGTGCCAAACTGGCGCGTGAGCATCAACAAGTCGGTCTGGTTGAGTTTGCGCTGGCCTTGTAGCGCACGCACCCATTCCGGCTGGTTCTTGAGTGGGTCGGCCTTGAGCTTGACCGCGATCGGCGAGATGCCCGAAGCCATCATCCAGTTGACGACGCCCTCAGGGTTGGCCGCTTCCACGGTGCCGGTCATGATGTCGCCGCGTTTGTTGCGGCCTTTGTATTGGTAGAGTTCCATGGTGTAGCCCCTGGTCTCACTCGGTGATCAAGCTGTTCTTGATGACCTCGGACACGGTTGTGCGTCCGGCAAAAGCCAGTGCAAAGCCCTGGTGCATCAAGCTGCCCTGGCCGATTTGCTTGCGGGCCACCGCCTCGAACTGCGCCGGGTTGCCGGTGTGCAGAGCCAAGGCCAGTTCTTGTGTCATGTCCAGCAACTCGTAGATACCGATGCGCCCGTGGTAGCCCGAGCCGTTGCAATGCTGGCAGCCTGCGCCGTGCTGCACCGTGGCCCCTGGCGGGATGTCGCCGTAATAGCGGCGAATCCATTCCTGCTCGTCTGCTTTGAGTTCGTAGGGCTGGGCGCACTCGGTGCACACCAGGCGCAGCAGCCGTTGCGACAGCACAGCGCGCAAGGTGGTAGCGATCAGAAAGCCCGGAATACCCATGTCCAGCAGACGTGAGGGCGTGCTCACCGCGTCGTTGGTGTGCAGGGTCGACAGCACCAGATGGCCCGTCATGGCGGCGCGCACCGCGATCTCGGCCGTCTCGCCGTCGCGGATTTCACCGATCAGCAGCACATCCGGGTCCTGGCGCAGGAAGGAACGCAGCACGGTGGGGAAGGTGAGCCCGATCTTGTCGTTCACCTGCACCTGGTTGATGCCACCAATGCGGTATTCCACCGGGTCTTCGCAGGTGAGGATCTTCACCTCGGGGCTGTTCAGTCGGGTGAGCGCGCCGTACAGCGTGGTGGTTTTGCCACTTCCGGTGGGGCCGGTGGCCAGCACAATGCCGTTGGGGGTGCTGATGGCGGTCAGAAAGCGCTGGTAAACATCCTCGCTCATGCCCAGGGCTTCGAGGTCGCGGATGCCCTGGCTCTGCATCAGGATACGCAGCACCACCGACTCGCCGTACTGTGTGGGCATGGTCGACATCCGGATGTCGAGCTGGCGCGTCTCGTCGACCCGCACCGAAATACGGCCGTCTTGCGGCAGGCGTTTTTCGGCAATGTCCAGGCCCGACATGAGCTTGAGCTTGACGACCAGGGGCGGGGCGATCTTCAGATCGGCCTCGGCATGGGTGTGCAGCGCGCCGTCAATGCGAAAACGCACCACCAGCTTTTTCTCTTGCGCTTCAAAATGGATATCGGACGCACGCAGCTGCGCTGCCTCGCGAAACACCGTTTGCAGCAGCTTGACCACCGGCGCATCGGCATCGTCCACCGTCGTGCTGATGCGGTTGAGGTTGATGATGTTGATGTCGCGGTCCACATCGGACTCGATGGCGCGCGCGAACTCGGTGAGCTGCTCGTCCTTGAGGTAGATGCGGTCGATGGTGGCGCTGAGCTGGTCGTTGGAGACCACCACGTATTCGATGGGGCGTTTGAGCAGCACCGACAGCGCATCTTGCGCCGACATGTTGAACGGATCGGCAATGGCCACCAAGTAGGTGTCCTTGCGCTCTTCCAGCAAGATGGCGCGGTACTTGCGCGCTTGCATCTCGCCCAGCAGGTGCGCCTTGTCGCGCTGGATGCTGAAGCGCTTGAGGTCGATGAAGGGCAGGTTCTGCTGCGCCGCCAGCACCATGGCGATCTGTTCGTCGCTGACAAAGTTGTTGTCGATCAGCACCTGACCGAGCTTTTGGCCGGTGCGCTTTTGCTCCTGCAGGGCATCCGAAAGCTGTTTGGACGTCAACCAGCCTTTTTCAATGAGGGCTTCGCCGAGGGATTTGCTGACGGTGGTGGTGGCCATGATGAAACCTTGCTGAGGGTTGACGGGTCATTCGCCTGCGAGCACTTCGTGCCACAGTTGCAGGCGCAGGCTGGAGTTGCTGACGTAGCGGACCTTGGTCTTGTCCACGCCGCTGAAACAGGCAAAGCCGCCCGCCCACTGCTGGGTGGCACTGTTGGCGCGCTCCAGGCTGAATTGGGTGGTTTTGGCCGCGTTGGAGGCCGGGGTGTTGAACAGGGCACAAATGCCGCCGCAAATGACCGCGTTGCTCAAATTGACCATGGGTGCCAGCTCGGTGTACGTGTAGGCCAGCGGGGTCCCAGGTGCTGGTGGCGTGGCGGTGATGACGGGGATCTTTTGGTCAATGGTGAAGGTCGTGGCGCTGGTGACTTGCTTGACCCGTGTGTAGGCAGGAAAGGCCCCAGCACCCGAATACACCTGGATGTAAGTGTCTGGCTGCAGGCCGGTGGTCGAGGTCACGGTCACGGTGGTTGTGCCCGCAGAGCTGCCGCCGGTCATGCGGATATAGGGGTTGTAGGTCCACCAGACTTCAGAAAACACATCGCCAAAGGTGTTGGGCGAGGAGCCGTCGGTGTTGGGGTAGTGCGCCACATAGGTCAGCGGCATGGGCTGTGCGGGCGCACCGCTGGTGTTGAAGAGCACTCTGACATAGCGCGCGCTGGGGTCGTCGTCGCCACGGCCTGAAACGCCAAACACCAGGGTGTCGGCTGCTGCGCACCATTGCGGACCAGCGCTGGGCTCGCCGCTGGGTGTGGTGCCGTAGGTGATGGTGTTGTTGGCGGTGTTGGCGGTTTCCTTGTCGTCTGAATAACTGCCCTTGAGCACCGGGGTGGCCGACAGGCCGCCCAGAATCAGGCCCACCTCGGTGTAGTTGCGTGGCGAGTCGATGGTTTGTGCCACCTGCACACTGCTGTTGGCCGCCACCGACAGCGCGGTGCCCAGGCTGCCCACCGACGGGATACCGCTGCTCGACTCCAGGTTCCACTGCTCGCCGCAAGACGGCAAGGTGCAGGTGCTGGCCTCGGCCTGGCCGCCCGGCGGATTGTGGCCGGTGCTGCCCAGGCGCCGCCAGGCCAGGTTGAACACAGCGGCGGCGGGCACGCTGTAGGGGTTGCGCAAGGTCATGGTCGGCGCGGTGCCGTAGCCACCGGTGCCAATTTGCGAGTTGAAATTGATCTGTGTTTCCACCGTGCGCTTGGCCTTGTTGACCGACCCCTGGACCCGTATGGGGCACAAATCGGTGGTGGTCGGGGTGCTGGAGGGCACGAACTGGAAGCTGCCGCGCCCCAGCGCGACGGGGCTGCTGCTGGCAAAGCTGGCACAGTTGCTGCCAAAGGTGGTGTCGTCCTGGTTGAAGGCGGTGGTGATCGTGGCCAAGGCCACTTCGCGCCCGCTCTCGGCCAGGGCCAGGGCGGCCACACCGTCAAACTGCTCCTGGCTTTCCAGGCTTTTGCTGCCCGACATGGTCAGGCTTTTGCCCAGAATGAACAGCACCACCGTGGCCAGAAACAGCATGATGATCACCGACACGAATCCGCGTGCCGTGTTCAGTCTTCGGGTGGGCGTGAGGTGTTTCATACGTTGCGCAACCGGACCTGGGTGGTCAAAGTGATGGCTTGCGCCTGCGCGGGTGAAGCCGTGAGGGTGATGCGCACGAACCGCACCGCGTTGGGGATGGCCGTGGCCACGCCGTTGGCGTCCAGGTAGCTGAAGCTGAAGGCGGTAATGTCGGTGGCCAGCACCGCCGTGCTGCCCGCCACGGTCATGCCGAGGCTGGGGTTGGCATGGGTGAAGCCCACACCGGTGAGGGTGCCGCCCAGCCCCGATTTGGTGAAACTCAGCTGCGAGGCGGTCATGGCGGTGATGCCCAGCGTATCGGTGGCCGAGTCGTAGCTGATTTCGCGGATGTCGTGGGCCATGCGCTCCATGGCGTAGCGCGACGTGGCGTTGGCCAGGTGTTCGTTGCTGATCACCTGGGTGGTGAAAAAGCTGCTCGCCACCATGTTGGAGCCCGCCACGCCTAAGATGCCCAGCAGCACGATGCTCAGCACAATTTCCAGCAGGCTGAAGCCTTGCTGCTTGGGGGGGCGCGGAGTGGGTGCGGCCATGTCAGTAATTCACAAACAGCAAGGTCGCCGGGCTGGGGCTGATGCCATTGCCCGATACCCCCACATTGATTTGCCGGCACTGCATGCCGGTGGGGCAATACTGCACGCTGGGCGCATCACTGGCCGTGAGGGTGAAGCCCTGGTCGTTGAGTGAGGCGCAGCTGAAGACGGTGGCGTAGCCGTTGGTTTTGCGCTGTGCCAGTACCTGTTCCACGCAGGCTTGTTGCAGCTGGGTGCCGATTTGCAGCTGCCGCATATTGGCCGATTGCATGAACAACTGCCCATTGAGCCCGATGGCGCTCACCGCCAGCAAAGCCAGCAGCAGCATGGCCACCAAGGTTTCCATGAGCGTGAAGCCGCGCGATGCGGGGCGGGCCAGGCGGGTGTTCATGGCTTGGCGATGCCGACCAGCCCTGACAGGGCCGAGACCGACACGGAGTAAGAAGACGAGAGGTCCGCCGACCGGATCTGGAAGTTGGCGGCGCCATTGGGTTGCCCCAGGCTGTTGTAAACCAGCGCGGGCAGGGGGGTGGCCAGGGTGGCCCCTTTGTCCAAAACCACTACCACCGGTTGTGTGGACTGCGGCAGTGTGGGCAGGGGCGAAGGGCAGCTGCCACCGATTTGCACGATGTAAGCGACGCTGGTGGCGCACACCAGCACGTTTTGGCCACTGCTGGTGGCCAGCAGTTGGGCACGTTGCAGGTCCGAAGCCAGGGTCCTGGCTTGCGCCTGCAGGGTCATGGCGCCACTGTCAAAGGCTTTAGGCACCACCGTGGCGGCCAAGATGCCCAGCAACAAAATGACAATGACCGATTCAAACAAGGTGAAGCCCGCCGACGCTGGCACATGTCGGTGAAACGGTGCAAGCGGCGGGCGGGCGTTCATACGGTCAGATCTTCAGGATCTGGTGATCAGTTCACCAGGCTGAACGTGGCGGAGTAAGAGCCTTTGGTCACGGTGCAGTTCGGGTCGGTGCCGGTCACGGTGTAGCCCGTGACGACAGCCGCCATGTAAGTAGCCGTGTTGATGGTGGCGCATGTAGGCAGTGCCGGTGAGCCATCGGTCTTGTTCTTGGCGTAAGCGATCGCTGCGGCACCCGCCAGCTCAGCAGCCACCCCTTTGACGGCAGCTTGTTCTGCAGAAGCGGTCAAGTCCTGGAACTTGGGAATGGCGATGGCGGCCAAGATACCGATGATCACGATCACGATGATCAGTTCGATCAGCGTGAAACCGGCTTGCAGGGAGGAACGGATCGTTGGGTTGGGGTTGCGCATGAGATGACTCCTGGTGAATTGAAGAAATTTAACTATACGACCCAAAAATAAAAAAATCACCCAGAAAGCCCAATAAAAACAGCAGAAGTCATAAATATTTGATGTGCGTCGCATTGATCGTTGTTTTTGTGAAAAAAACCATGCAAAACTTCAAATAAGAACTAGACTGACACTATTGTTGAATACAGCAAACTGCCATGAACCTCTCATTCAAATCCTTATGGTTTTCCGAGCCCGATGGCTGGTCGGCCATCGATATGCAGGGCGGCATGTTCGGGGTGAATGTCCGGCTGCCCGCAGGCAAGCGCAAACCGCAGGTTTTGCAACGGGTTGCTTTTCCAGAGCAGGCGGCAGACGCGGCGGTGCTTGCCCAAATGGGGCGCAGTTTGTCGTCAGACAAATTTCCCACGGTGAATTTGTTGGGGCGGCGCGATTACCAAATTTTCATGGTGGATAAACCCGCTGTTCGTTACGACGAAATGGACAGCAGCCTGCGTTTGGCCATCAGCCCGCTGATCGATTACCCAGTGGCCGATGCCAACTTGGCCTGGCTCGATATTCCGGTGCGCCAGACCCTGGGCAACCGTGTGACCCAGCTGTATGTGGCGGTGGCGCGGACCGATTTTGTCGACAGCCGCAAGGCGTTGTTTGAGCAGGTGCGCATGGGCCTGGTGGCGGTGGACATCCGCGAAGCCGCCCAGCGCAACATTTCCCTGCAGATCGAAAACGGCGAATCGGCCGTGTGCCTGCTGTGTGTGGAGCCTGAAGGGGTGCAGCTGACCATCACTTTTGGCGGCGAGCTGTACCTGGTGCGTTTCATCGGCGAGGCCTTGCATGGCGCGGGCGCCGAGGGCAATGGCCAGCAATTTGCTCAGGCCATTGAGCGCTTGGCGCTCGAAATCCAGCGCTCTTTCGATTTTGTGCGCCGCAATTACCCGGCCCTCAACATCCAGCGGGTGCATGTGGCGCCCATGGCGCAAGACAAGGGTCTGGTGCCCGCCCTCAAGACACATTTGATGGAAGACGTCCAGGCGCTGGACTTGGCCGATGTATTTGACTTCCCGGCCGATTCCGATTTGAAAAAACCAGAGGTGCAGGCCCTGTATTTCCATGCATTGGGATCGGCTTTGCGCATCCAAGCCAAGGAATGACGCCATGGTCCAGCACATCAACTTACTCACGCAGCGCAAGGTCCACAAAGGCTTTTTGAACCTGGCGCTCATGGGCCTGGGCGCGCTGATTTTGGTCCTGGCCGCCTTGGCCGGTGTAGCCGAATGGCGCTTGCAGCAACAAATTCGGTTGCAGGCCCAGACCCGTCAGACGGTGGCCGATTTGCGCGCCGCCATCGACCAAAAGCGCCAAGCGCTGGGCTTGGCCGAAAGCGAAGCCATGCAGCGGCAGGTGCTGCAATTGCGCAGCCAAGTCGATGCCAAGCGCGATTGGGCCGACTTGCTGCAAAAGGGCGAATTGGGCAACGCCCAAGGATATTCCCAGTGGCTCGAAACTCTGGCGGGCGTGCATGTGGAAGGCGTTTGGCTGCAGGGCCTGGAAATTGTCAAAGGTGGCCAAAACGTGAGTATTCAGGGCAAATCGCTGAATGCGGATGCCGTGATGCGGTATATCGAAGCCGTCAATGAAGCGTTCAAACCCATGAATGTGCGTTTCACTGCCATGGAAATCACCCAGGATGCGACCAATACCGAGCCAGGGTCGCCGCGGCAGGTGCAGACACTCACATTCAAGATTTACTGAGGAGGGCGCACGATGACGAAACAATATGCTCTGTCTGACCTGCGAAACCGATTGCAGTTGTTGTCGCTGCGCGAACAATTGCTGGGCTTGGTGGTGCTGGCCGCCGCCATTTACTTTTTATTTGACGCCCTGGTTTTCAACCCTCAAAAACTGCGTCAAGAAGAGCTGCAAAACCAGCAAACCGCTTTGCAAGCGCAGATATTGGGCCTGAAAACCGAGTTGGCCATGGTCGAGCGCACCCAAACCGACCAATTTGTGCAAAAAGAACGCGAATTCCGCCAGCTCCAGCAGCAGGTGGCCCAGCTCGATGCCTTGAGCGGCAGCGTGAACGAGCAGGCGCCGGCGGTGGACAAATTGGTCAGTGCGCTATTGGCCGCCTCGTCGCCGGGGGTGCGCACGGTGGGGGTCAAAACCGTGGCGGCCAAGCCCGTGCCTTTGGCGGCCAAGGTGGCTGCCGCAGGCCAGGCCCCTGGCAACAAGGCGCCTCAGGCGCAGGTCTACAAGCATGGCGTGGAGATGGAGCTGCGCGGCAACTACCTGGACATCATGAAACTGCTGGCCCGTCTGGAAGACGCCAACCCCAAGCTGTTTTGGTCCAGCGCCGTGCTCAGCGCCGGCACCCACCCTGAAAACACTTTGCGTGCCTCGGTCTTCCTGCTGAGCAAGCAAGCCAACCTGTGATCGAGGACGCCATGACACTGTCCAGCAAATCCACCACGCTCTGGCTCGGGCTCTTGCTGGCCCCCGCTATGGCCTGCGCGCAGGGCGTGCTGCGCGACCCCACCACCCCGCCGCCAGGCGCGCCCCGACTGGCGGCCGGCGCAAGCGAGGCCGGCGCTGTTGCACCTGCGGCGCCGCAATCCATTGTGCGCATCACGCCTGTTGGCGGCGCACGCCACCCGGCGGTGCCGGCCGGTCAGTCGCTCAAGCCGGGGGAACATCTGGGCCCCTGGCGCGTGGTCACCATCACCTCGCATGGCATGGTGCTCAAAGACAGCCGCGGCACCCGCACGCTTGCCACCCCTTCTTCGTCGGTCAGGAAAAGCAATCTTTCTGGCGCCACATCCGAACAATGAAAACCCCCAAGGAGAAATCCATGAACCGGAATGTCCTCGCTGCTGCCGTTGCCCTGGTGTTGGCTGGTTGCTCTTCGCAATACCCGCGTCCCGACCTGTCCACGCAAGACCAGATCGCCAAAGAGATGTCGCGCATCGCGGCGTCCAAGGACGCCGCCAAAGACAAGCCTGCGGCTATGCCCAGCGCCGTGCTGGGCGCCTTGGTGCAGTCGCCCGACGGCGTGAGCGCCTCGCCAGCCAGCCGCACGGTGCGCGGCCCGGCAGCACAGCGCTTTGACCTGATGGTCACCGATGCGCCCATCGGTCAGGTCCTGTCGGGCCTGGTCGAAGGCACCGAATACAGCATCATGCTCAAGCCGGCCACCCAGGCCTCGACCGACGCCGTCGCAGGCGGCGCGCCAGGCGCGGCCAGCGCCGCAGTGCGCACCGAGACGGTGGATGCCTCGGGCAAGCGCGTGAGCTTCAAGCTCAAGAACATCACGCTGTTTGAGGCGCTGGATGCGGTGCGTGATGTCTATGGCTACGACTACACCGTCGAAGGGCGCCGCATCACGGTGCAACCGGCCGAATTGCAGACACGCCTGTTTTATGTGAACTACGTGCTGGGCCAGCGCCGTGGCGTGAGCGACATCCAGGTGATTGGGGGGGCCTCGGTGGGGCAAAGCTCCAACTCCACCGTGGGTTCGACCAACACCAACACCTCCAGCTACGGTTCGGTGCAGGCCACCGGCCTGAGCACTTCGATCAAGTCCGATGTGTGGGGCGAAGCCGAAGACGCGCTGCGCACCTTGCTGGGTTGCAACATCCCCAAGGCGGTGGCTGTCAACCCCTTGCAGGTGCGTCCTGCCACCTCCAGCACCGGGCAGAACAATGCGACCCGCGCCGACGTCTCGAACCCGGCAGAGCCGCCCTTGGGTGAGCGCCAGCGCGGGGTGGACGGCTGCACGCAGGGCCGCGCTCTGGCGATCAACGCCATGAGCGGCACAATCCTGGTGCGCGGCATGCCCACCGAATTGCGCATGGTCGAGCGCATGCTGCGCAACATGCAGATGAACATTTCGCGTCAGGTGATCATCGAGGCCAAAATCATCGACGTGGAGCTGAACAACCAGTCACAGCAGGGCATCAACTGGAGTGTGTTCAACAACGGCCTGCACCGCATGTCGGTGGGCGCCAACCCTGCTGCCATCGGTCTCAACCAGCCTGGTACCGTGGGCTTGCCGGGTGGCACCGTGGGCGCCAACACCACCTTGTCGGGTCTGTTGGGCGGCACGGCAGCGCCGGGCGTGCCTGTGGGTGGCGTAGGGGGCATTGCCTTCCAGGCCACCAACTTTGCTTCCTTGATCAATTTCATGGAGTCACAAGGCCGAGTCCATGTGCTTTCGAGCCCGCGGATTGCGACGCTGAACAACCAGAAAGCCGTGATCAAGGTCGGCAGTGAAGAACCCTTTGTGACTAACATTGTGGGGGGGACATCTGTTGCGGTTGCTGGTGGTACGACCACGCAATTGACTCCCCCAACATTGACGTACCAACCTTTCTTCTCGGGCATTGCGCTGGATGTGACGCCCCAGATTGATGGCGAAGACAACATCACACTGCACGTCCACTCCATGGTCAACCGCGTCGTGGAAAAGGAAAAAATAGCTTTACCAGGAAGCACCACCACGGCCCCATTTGCGGTCAACAGCATGAACGAGACCGACAGCGTGGTCAAAGCGCGCGACGGTCAGGTGGTGGTGATCGGTGGTCTGATGAGCGAGCGCAACTCCGATGTGCGCGGCGGGGTGCCCGGTGCACGCGATGTGCCGGTGGCCGGCGGCTTGTTCAACTGGGGCAACCAGCAGTCCACCAAGCGCGAGTTGGTGATCCTGATCAAACCCATCGTGGTCAAGGACGACAGTGCCTGGGGCAACACGATCTCGGAGAGCCAGGAGCGCATTGACGGCCTGAAAATCACACCGCGTTGAACGGGACAGGCAAGGGAGGTTTATGTATCTGGAGCATTTCGGACTGAAGGAGCTGCCGTTCACCATCACCCCGGACACGCAGTTCTTTTTCCCGTCCGACACGTCGCAGGAAGCCCTCAACACCATCTTGGTCGCCGCCAAGACCGGTGAGGGCTTCATCAAGATCACCGGTGAGGTGGGCACGGGCAAGTCCATGCTGTGCCGCAAGCTCATGGGTATGTTGGCCACCGATTTCGTGGTCGCCTATGTGCCCAACCCCTACCTGGACACCGACACGCTGTTTCGCGAGATCGCCAACGAACTGGGCGCCGTGGTGGTGCCGCAAGACAGCCAGCACCAGGTTTTGCGGGCCATCACCGAGCGGCTGATGGCGATCCACCTGGAAGGCAAGCGCGCGCTGGTGTGTCTGGACGAGGCGCAGGCCATGCCCATCGAAACCATGGAGTCGCTGCGCCTGCTGACCAACATGGAAACCGAAAAGCGCAAGCTGCTGCAGGTGATCATCTTTGGCCAGCCCGAGCTGGAGGACAAGCTCAACCACCCCTCCATCCGCCAACTCAAGCAGCGCATCGCCTTTCACTATTGCCTCACACCGTTGGTGCGTGGCGAGTTGGACTACTACATCCAGCACCGCCTGGCCATGGCCGGCCATGCGGGCGGGCGCTTGTTCACGCCCATGGCTTTGCGCCAGCTGCGAGCGCGCACCCATGGCGTGCCGCGCCTGGTCAACATCATTGCCCACAAGGCCTTGCTCAGTGCCTATGGCAAAGGCCACAAAGAGGTCGGTTACTGGGATGTCAAGGCCGCCGCCGACGACACCACCTCCACCCAATCCACGGGCAGCCCGTGGCAGATGGCCTTCTTGCTGTTTTTGCTGATGGCGAGCATCGTTTGGCTCTTGATCGACAAGGGAGTGATGAAATGAGTTTGATCAACCAGATGCTCAAGGACATCGACAAGCGCCATGGCCTGCCCAACGCTTCGTCGCCCGTGCCTGGTGGCGTGCCCTTGATGGGCAAACGCTCGCGTTCGGGCCACGATGTGGCCCGCTGGGTGCTCGGTGGTGCTGCCCTCTTGGCCTTGGTGGCGGGGGTGGGTTGGTTCCAGCAGGCGTTCAAGCCGGTGCAAGTGCCGCCTATGGCTGCGCGCCCACTGGCGGCCACCTCGGTCCCCGCGGCTGTGCCGCCGGTCGCGGTGGTGCAAACCCCGGCCAGCGCCATGCCGCCGGTGCTCAAGGCCGACGCGCCCGAATCTGTGCCAGCGGAGCCGGCCAAGCAGCCTGCTGTGGCGCGGGCGCCAGAGCCGCGCGAATTGTCCAAACCAGCGGTTCCACAGTCCGCCGCGCTCGCCCCATCTGCGCCTGTGGCAGAAGCTGCCGACAAGCCAGTGGCGCGTTTGCCTGCGCCGCCTGGGCAGGTGACACGGGTGGTCAGCGCCGAGCAGCGCGCTGACAACACCTACCGCGAGGCTGTGGCCTGGCTGCGTCAGGGGCGCAGCGAAGACGCGCACAAAGCCTTCAAGCAAGCCCTAAGCGAACAGCCCACCCATGTGGAGGCCCGTTTGCTGTACGCCCGCAGCCTGCAAGACCTGGGGCAAACGGCCCAGGCCAAAGCTTTGCTGAGCGAAGGCATGGCTTTGAAGCCGCAGGCCTTTGCGCTGCACGCAGCACTGGCGCAGATGCAGTTGCTGGGCCAGGAGGCCGAGCAGGCGGTGGCCACCCTGGAGCGGGGTTTGCCCGCCGCAGGCGACAATGCCGGCTACCAGGCCTTGCTGGCCACGGCGCTGCAGCAGCAGTCGCGCCACGCCGAAGCGGTGCAACACTATGTGACGGCCTTGCGCCAGCAACCCGATGCCAGCAACTGGTTGGTGGGCCTGGGCGTTTCTTTGCAGGCGCAGGGCAACACCCAAGGCGCGGCCGAGGCTTTCCAGCGTGCGCTGGACCTGGGCTTGCCCGCGTCGTTGAGCCAGTTCGCACGTGAGCGGTTGCAGCAACTGAGCCGCTGACCTTCACCCCAAGGGAGGCCGGATGGACATTCAAGACTTGCTGGCGCAGGCGGTGCGCCAGCGCGCTTCAGACCTGCACCTGTCGGCCGGTCTGCCGCCCATGCTGCGCGTGGACGGCAGCCTGCAGGCGCTGTCAGACCAGGTGCTGACCCACGACGCCATTGCGGTGGCCATGCAAGGCGTCATGTCGCCCTTGCAGCGCGAGCATTTCGCGCAAACGCTGGAGTGCGATTTCTCGTTCGAGGTGTCCGGCGTGTCGCGGTTTCGGGTCAACGCCTTCCACCAGATTCGGGGCATGTCGGTGGCGTTTCGGGCCATTCCGAGCCAAATTCCGAGCTTGCAAGACCTGAATGCCGAGCCGATTTTCTCGGAGCTGGCGCTGCGCCCGCGCGGCCTGGTGTTGGTGACCGGGCCGACAGGCTCGGGCAAGTCGACCACGCTGGCAGCCATGATCAACGAACTCAACCATTCGCAGGCCAAGCATGTGCTGACCATCGAAGACCCGGTGGAGTTTCTCTACACACCCGACCGCTGCATGATCAACCAGCGCGAGGTGGGCGGGCAGACGCTGAGCTTTGCCAATGCCCTGCGCGCGGCCATGCGCGAAGACCCCAATGTGATCCTGGTGGGCGAGATGCGCGACCTGGAGACCGTTCGGCTGGCCATCACGGCGGCCGAAACCGGGCACCTGGTGCTGGCCACCTTGCACACCTCGGGTGCGGCCAAGGCCATCGACCGCATCATTGACGTGTTTCCGGGTGAAGAAAAGTCGGTGGTGCGCAGCATGCTGTCGGAGTCGCTGACGGCGGTGATCTCTCAGGTGCTGTGCAAGCGCAAGGAAGGCCCCGGCCGGGTGGCGGCCTACGAGATCATGGTGGGCAACAGCGCGGTGCGCAATTTGATCCGAGAGGGCAAGGTGGCGCAGCTGTATTCGGCCATGCAGACCGGCAGCGCCGACGGCATGCAGACCCTGGACCAGGCGCTGACCCGCTTGGTACAGCAAGGCCGCATCGGCCGCGAAGAGGCGGCGGGCAAAGCGCGTTATCCCGAAAACTTTGGCGTGCGTGAGCGCTGAAGACTGCGCGCGGTGCGCGCCTGAAAGCTGCGCTGATGGGCAAGGGGCGTAGCAGCGTTACGCCTGATCTGATGGGGGGGCCGTGTCGTGCACCACACAGCGGTCCCGGCCCTCTTGCTTGGCTTGTTGCATGGCCACATCGGCCAGGTGCACCAGCTCTTGGCCCAGGCAGAGTGAGCGGATGTCGCCACTGGCAATGCCGATGCTCACACTGACTTGGCGCATGGTTTGGCCGTCTTTGTCCAGCAGCTGCAAAGCCCGCACCGTCTCCAGCATGCGCTCGGCGATCAGGGTGGCCGCCGGCAGCGGCGTGTGGGGCAGCAGCACCACAAACTCTTCGCCGCCCCAGCGGCACGCAAAGTCCAGCGGCCGGGTGGCGCATTGGCTCAGGGCACAGGCCACCGCCCGCAGGGCGATGTCGCCGCCGTCGTGGCCGTAGTCGTCGTTGAAAAGCTTGAAGTGGTCGATGTCCACAAACAACACGCTCAGGGGCTCGCGGTTGCGCATGGCCTCGCGCAGCAGCCGGGGGAGCATGTCTTCAAACGCGCGTCGGTTGGGCAACTGGGTCAGGCTGTCGCTGTAGGCGTCGTGCAGTGCGTCGGTCAGGTGGTGGTAGGTGCGGTAGAGGTGGACAAAGATGCCGGTGATCAGGGCCACGGCCAGGCAAACTACCGCCAGCAAAAACAAGTTCTCCAGGAAAAACGCATACGCCACCTCGGACAGCGGCAGCCGTATGGTGGTCAGCAAGCCGGACACTTCGGAATGTTCGTAGCCCACCAGCAGGCGGGCCTCACTGGTGCCGTTCGTGCGGGGCCAGATGAAGGCGTCTTGCGGCGAGGTGGAGCGGCGGGCGTAATCGGCGTAGGGCGTTTCAATCGCTTCCAGGCCCGGTTGCACCAACCAGTGCAGGGGGTAGACAAAGGACAAGCCCGCCTCGGACGATTGGCTGATCAGCAGCCCTTTTTTCTGGGTGTCGACGTATTTGACCAAGTCTTTGGCAATGTCGGTGGCCCGGATTTGCTGAGCCAAAACACCTCTGAAATGCCCGTATTTGTCGCGCAGTGGCGTGGACACATGGAACACCCACTCGCCAGTGCTGCGCGCCCGCACCAGCGGACCGATGACGCGATCGGTCTGTGGCGACTGTTGCAGGCGCTGCACATACAAGCGGTCGGACAGGTCGATGCGTTCAGCCGGGTAGTGGTCGGTGCGGGCCACCAGTTGGCCTTGTGGGTCGATGTAGAGCAGCAAACCCTCGTAGTTGGTGTTGCTGTAGGCCAAAAAGTCGCTCAAGGTGCTTTGCAGCACCTCGTGCGCCTGCAGGGCGCTGAGCGGCCCGCCGTTGAGAACCGGTTGCAAAGCCCGCTGGGCTGCTGCCAGCGACTGGGTGGCGTGGGCGATGCCGTTGGACAGCACGAAGCTGCCGATGCCTGCCTGGCGCGACAGATCGCTCTGTGTGGATTGGAGTTTGAGTTCCCAGTTTTGCTGGATGGCAAAACCCAGGCTGCCCAGCATGCCGACCATCATCAGCACGTACAGCGTGATGAACAGCTTGTTGACTTTGCGCTTGATCAGGCGGTAGGGCATGGCCGTCGGCGTTCAGGGGGGCGGCAAAAGGACAAGTGGATACGCACGAACAGGTTGTAACATAAATATCAAAATCAATCGCATATATGGTTTTGACAATAAATCAAGAAAACCAAATCCTGATCGCAAAGACTTGTGTAAAAGGGGTGGACATGACCGCAGAAGCTTTCAGTTTTGATTTGCGCCAAGTGGTGTTTGCGCTTTCGGACGCCCTTGACCTGGTGGGGGTGGACGATGTGGCCCATGGCAAACGCGTGGGCATCATGGCGGCCCATTGCGCGCAAGTGCTGGGCTGGAACGAACAGCAGCAAGACCTGATGTTTGATCTGGGCATGTTGCACGACATTGGGGTGTCGAGTACCCAGACACATTTGCACCTGTTGCAGGAATTTGACTGGGAAGGTTCGCAGGGCCACTGCGAACTGGGCTTCCAGTTGCTGGGTGAGTTTCAGCCGCTGGCGCACCTGGCCGTGCCTATCCGCTACCACCACACCCGCTGGGACCGTTTGCAGGCCCTGGTGCCCCACACCTTGGCTGCCGAGCAGGCGCTGCAAGCCAACCTGATTTACCTGGCCGACCGGGTGGACACGTTTGCTGCGCCGTATTACGCCAACTTCCTGTTCGATCAGGTGGGGCACATTCAAGAACGTGTGCGCTCGGTGTCGGGCAGCTACTTTTGTCCCGAGCTGGTCGATGCTTTTTTGAAAGCCTCGCAGTCCGAGGCGTTTTGGCTGACCCTGGAGCCACGCGCCATCCAGCTGTACCTGCAGGACCAGTTGGGGCGCGGCCAGCGGCCCCGCGTGGGCATGCGCGAGCTGCGTGTGCTGGCCGCGATTTTTTCTCGCATCGTCGACGCCAAGAGCGAATTCACCGCTACCCACTCGCTGGGGGTGTCCCGGCTGGCACGCCTGCTGGCCGAAAAAATCGGCTTGGCGCCAGCGCGCTGCGACAAGATCGAGGTCGCGGGCCTGCTGCACGATTTGGGCAAATTGCGGGTGCCCGACGAAATCCTCAACAAGACGGGTCAGCTCGACCGCCACGAGCGCCAGATCATGAACACCCACAGTTTCGAGACCTACCAAATCTTGCGCAAGATCGATGGTTTTGAAGACATTGCCCTGTGGGCGGCCTACCACCACGAGGAGCCGGGCGGGGGAGGCTACCCTTTCCATGTGCCCGAGGCCCGGCAGTCGCTGGAAGCGCGCATCTTGCGTGTGGCCGACATTTTCCAGGCCATGGCGCAGGACCGGCCTTACCGTGCAGGGCTGACGGCGCCGCAGATCCAGCGCTTTTTGCTGGACCTGTGTGACCAAGGCAAGCTCGACTCAGAGGTGGTCCAGGTGGCCCTGGCCGACATGCCCGCGGCCATGGCGGCCGCCGTGCCCCTGTAAATGGGCGGGCGCTGTTGCCTTGGGTGTCAGGCTGGCAACTGCAAGCGCGGTGGCGAGCGCAGCAATTCGGCAAAGGCCTCGCGCTCCAGCGGGTAGCTGTAGAGGTAGCCCTGGATTTCGTCGCACCCCTGCGTTTTCAAAAAAGCCAGCTGCTCGGGGGTTTCCACCCCTTCGGCCAGGGTGACCATGCCCAGGCTGTGCGCCATGTTGATGATGGCGGTCACGATGGCTTGGTCCTCGGGGTCGTTTACCACGTCGCGGACAAACGATTGGTCGATCTTGAGCTTGTAGATGTCGAAGCGCTTGAGGTGGCTCAGTGACGAGTAGCCCGTGCCAAAGTCATCGATCGACAGCGACAGCCCCAGCTCCGACAACTGGGCCATGGTGTGCGCAGCCACGGTGGGGTTTTTCATGGCGGCAATTTCGGTCAGCTCCAGTTCCAGCCATTGCGGCGAGAGGCCGGACTGCTCCAGCTGGGAGCGGATTTTTTCCACCAGCTGGGGTTCTGAAAACTGCACCGCCGAGAGGTTGACGGCGACCTTGACCACCGGCTCGTCGTTTTGCAGCCATTGCCCCATATCGGCCAGCACGGTTTGCAACACCCATTCGCCCACCTGCCCACCGAGGCCGGCGTTTTCGGCCAGGGGAATGAACTCGGCCGGTGGGATATCTCCCAGCTGCGGGTGGTGCCAGCGGATCAGGGCTTCGGCGCCGGTCACCCGGCCATCTTGCAAGGACACTTGTGGTTGGTAAACCAGACGCAGCTCTTTGCGGCTGAAGGCCAGCTTCAGGGCATTGGTCAGCTGCAGCGCCCGGGCCGAGCGCTCTTGCATGTCGGGTGCATAGAAGCTGTAGCTGTTGCGCCGGTCGTGCTTGACGCGGTACATGGCGGTTTCGGCGCAGCGCATCAGGTCGGTGGCCGAAGTGCCGTCGTTGGGGTAGAGCGCCAGCCCGATCGAGGCCGTGAGCACCAGGTCTTCGCCTTGCACGGACAGCGGGCGGGCCAGCACCCCCAGCGCCTGGTCGACCAGTCGGATCGCGCCCAACTGGTCGACGTTGGCGCGCACCAGAATGAAGTTGTCGCCCGAGTAGCGCGCCAGGATGTCTTCGCCCCGCGTGACCTCGCGCAGCCTTTGCGCCAGTTCGCGCAGCACGCGGTCGCCGGTGGCATGGCCGTAGGTGTCGTTCACGTCCTTGAACAGGTCCAGGTTCAGCCACAGCAAGGTCAGGGGCTGCACTGCGCGGCGGGCCAGCGAGAGCGCGAACTGCAACTGCTCCATGAGCAGTGTGCGGTTGGGCAGGCCGGTGAGCTGGTCGAACTCGGACAGGTACTGGATGCGTTCGGCGGCCGACTTCTTGTCGCTCACATCTTCTTTGTGGGCCAGGTAATGGGTGATGACGCCGGCCTCGTTGCGAATGGGGTAGATCAGGGCCTTTTCGTAGTATTCCTGCCCGTTTTTGCGGCGGTTGCTCAGCTCGCCCGTCCAGGCGCGGCCAGCGGTCAGCTTCTCCCACATGTCGCGGTAAACCGCCTTGGGGGTTTTGCCCGACTGCAAGACGCGGGGGTTTTTGCCCACCACATCTGCCGGGCTGTAGCCGGTGATGGCCGAAAACGCCTCGTTGACGTATTCGATGCGTGCGTCCAGGTCGGTGATCATGACCGGGTTGGGGCTTTGCGATGTGGCCAGCGAAAAGCGCCGCAATTCCCGGTCGATCTCGTACTTGTGGGTGGTTTGCCAGACGCTGTAGCACACCAGGTGCAGGAATTCGATATCCGGTTCGGCATACGGCGTGGCCTTGTTGCCAATGCCCGCCAGCATCACCAGGCGCTTGCCTTCAAAAATGGGCAGAGCCAGCCAGCGCTGCACATGCCCCAGCTCGGGGGGCAGGTGGGCCTGGGCAGGCATCTCGGCCGCTTGGTTGAAGGTGACGGGGCGCCGCTCGCGGATGGCCTTGGACCAGATGTCGCTTTCGTGCAGCTCCCAGGAGGCGGTTTTTTCGGTCGCAGCGTCGGTTTCGGGGTGGCACAAGGCCATGGGCAGCAGCGTGCTGCCATCGGGCGCCAGCAGGGCCAGAAAGCCGATGCGGCTGTCGGTGAGGGCGATAACGCTGTCCAGTGCCTTGTGCAGCCGTTCGGGCACGGTCATGGAGGCATCTTCTTGCGACAGGGCGATCAGTGCCGCGTTGAATTGGGCTTCTTTTTGCAGGCGCTGTTCGACCAGAATCCTGTGCGTCACGTCGCGCGCGATGAAGATGTAGCGGCCTTTTTCATCAGCGCCGTGGGGTTTGGGCGCGGCCGACAGTTCAAAAAAGAAGGTCTGGTCCTGCAGGTCGAGCGTGTAGAGCATGCCGTGTGACACGCCCTTGGCCTTGGCCTCGGCGATGGCTTGCAGACCCACGTCGGCAGTGGGGCCGGGCAGCACCTCGCGCATGGTTTTGCCCAAAAAAGCCTCGGGCGGCAGCACCAGCAAATCGGAGCGGCCGGTGTGCACCGCCAGAAAGCGCCCGTCTTCGTCCAGCTCAAACAGCAGGTCGGGCAGGGCCTGCATGGTGGCTTTCAAGTCACCCAGGGCTTGTTGCAAGCGCTCGTAGGGGGCTTGTAAAGACTCGACGAACAGCGGCTGGTACAGGTAGATGAAGGCGGCGATCTTGAGCAGATGGCCCGCCAGGTTGTAGAGGTCGGTCACGTCCGCGTAGAGCGTGAGCATGAACTCGCTCATGGCCATCAGCACCGCGGCCGCCATGAAGCCGCTCACATGGCTGGTGCGGGGCTGGCGAAGTTGGGGCGCCAGCATCAGCGCGGGCAGCAGGTAGGCTACCACCAGGACGTATTCGGCATGGATCTTCCAGGGCGTCAGGCCATGGCCTTCCACAAACACCAGGGGCAGGCTGTCGGCTTGAAGCAGCACCAGCGCATGCACCGCCAGCACCCCGGCCAGCACGGTGCCCAGGGCCAGCCAGCGTTGGCGGGGGGTGGCCGGGGAGGGGTTGTGCAGCATGTGCACATGGATCAGCAGGCCCATGCAGGCCAGTGCACGGGCGGCCAGCCAAAAGTAGATGGCCTTGGCGGGCCCGCTGGGCGTGACAAAGTCGGGCATGCCGGTGTAGGACAGCATGTGTGACAAGTCCAGCAGGGCCACACCAGCAAAAGTGCTGCCCACCAACACATTGCGCCAGCTCACCTGGCTGCGTGGGGTGTGCCAGGTGATGGCAAAAATCATCCCGGCAAAGAAGATCGCCGCGATTTCCAGAGACGTGTGCAGGGGCAGGTAGTTGGCCAAGCCCTGCATGAATGCAGGGGTGGGGGCGATCCACAGCAGCCACATCAGCACCACACTCACGCCCACCGGCACGGCGGCTTGCAGAGCTTCGCGTTGGTGGCTGGCGTGGATCATGGGCAGGCGGCTGTCGGCGTGGGCAAATGGGGCACCAATTATGGTTGAACCGATAGCACTTTGCGACAACTGATAAAACCCATAATGGATACCGTGCGCCGTCTGCGCGCTGACATCTGGGCAGGATCGGATTGATCAATAATTCCCTGATGACAACCAGCGGGTGGTTGGGCGGCCTTAGGCGCCGTGTGGTGGCCCATTCGGATGGAATTGCATGTTCAAAAAAACGTTTTTAGCGTCTTTATCGTTTGCGGTGGTCGGGTGCTTTGGTGTGCCGACGTGGGCACAGGCACCTTCGCCGGCCGATCCGCGCCAGCCGCCGGTGCTGATCGGCTTTGACGGCGCCTACGGCCAAAAAACCAACACCGCACCGATCGCGATCGAGTTGGGCGCGCGTGCGGCCATCGACGAGATCAACCGCGCAGGCGGCGTGCTCGGTGGGCGACCCTTGCAGCTGGTGACGACCGACAACAAGGGCGTGTCTGCACGCGGCAAGGACAATTTCATTGAACTGGCGGGCATGAAAGACCTGGTGGCCGTGCTGGGCGGAAAGTACAGCCCCATCAGCGTTGAGGTGCTGCCCGAGGCGCACCGGCTCCAGGTGCCGTTGATCAGCGTCTGGGGCTCGGCCGACGGCATCACCGACCACAGCCACCACCCTTCTTACTCGTTTCGCGTGTCGCTCAAGGACGAGTGGGGCGTGGAGGCCATGGTCCGGCGCATCGGCAGCAAATACAAAGCCAGCAAAGCCTGCGCCTTTTTGCCCAACACGGCCTGGGGGCGCTCGGCTGAGCGCGTGATCAAAGCCAGGGCAGTCGCGTTTCGCATCGATTTTCCGGTGATGCGTTGGTACAACTGGGGCGACCAGTCGTTTGCCGAGGCGCTGCACGCTTGCCACGACGCACGCGCCCAGGCCCTTTTGTTTGTGGGCAACGAGAAAGAAGCTGCAGTCTTCCTCAAGGACATGCTGCAACTGCCACCGGCGCAGCGCCTGCCGGTGGTGGCCCACTGGGGCACTGTGGGCGGGGTGCTGCACGAGCTGGTGGGTGATGCGCTTCAGCAGATCACCTTCGACGTGATCCAGACCTTCACCTTTGTCGACAACCCGCGTCCGCAGGCCAAAAAACTGGCCGCGTGGATTCACCAGCACAGCCCCTACAAAACGCCAGCCGCCATTCCCAGTCCGGTGGGGGCTGCGCACGCCTACGACACGGTGCACTTGCTGGCCCTGGCGGTGAAGCAGGCCAAGGGCACGGACACCAGCCGGGTGCGCGACGCCCTGGAGCAGTTGCCGCCCTTTGCCGGGGCGGTGCGCGACTACCGACCGGCTTTCACCCGCCAGCGCCACGACGCGCTGGGGGCGGCCCAAGTGCTGTTTGTGCGCCTGACGCCCGAGGGCGTCTTGGTGCCGGTGCCCTGAGCCTCTGGCCATGACCATGGACAAAAGCGTCTCGCTCAAGGACCAGATCAGCCGCAAGCTCCAGACCATTCTGGGCTACTACATCGCGGGCACGGCGGTGCTGATTTTTGGCTTGGCGCTGGCCAGCATCGGTTTTTTTCACCACAAGCAGCTTGAGCAGTACGAGGCTCTGATCTCCACCAAGCTCTCGGCCGAGTTGACTGCGCTGGGGCGCGAGGTGGACTCGGTCGGCAACTCCTCGGTGGTCTGGACCGGGCTGACCGATTCGGCCGGGCGCGAGGTGTACCTGGAGCCCTTGCTGGAGCGCATCAACCGCAACTCCAACCACCACATCGACCTGCTCGACTACCGTGGCCGCGACTACATCGTGAGCAAAAAGGTGCAGGCCCTGCCCAGGCTGTCGGCCCAGGGCATCCAGAAAACCATCGAGACCGGTCAGGTGCAGGCCGAACTGCTGGCTTCGCCCGATGGCCACCTGCTGTTCTTTTCGTTGCCGATTTCGGCGCCCTTTGCCGACGGCGTGCTGGGCATCATGCTGACCCACATGAACCTCGATCGGGAGGTGCGCAGCCTGAACTTGCCCGCCAGCCTGGATGTCCAGTACCGCCTGGCCAACAGCGCCGCACCACTGGGCCAGTCGGGCTGGCTCAACCGGGTGGAGTCCTTGCCGATCCTTTTTGGCCGACACGAGTTGCAGCTGCAAATCGAGGTGGGCATGCCGGTGTGGAGCCGGGTGCTGCTGGCGCTGGTGGCGGTGTTGTTGCTGCTGGGCAGTGGTTTTTGGTTGTTTGCCAGTTTGCGCAACTGGGCCACCCACTTTTCTCAGCAGCTCACCGACCGGATCGACAGGCTGGTGCAGGTCACGTCCAGAGCGGCCACGCATGGCGACGTGCACATCGAAACCGACGGCACGGGCGACGAGATCTCGGCCATGTTCGATGCGGTGCAAAGCATCGTTTTGCGCCAGCGCCGCGTCAACCAGCAGCTGCTGGTGTCTTCGCGCGTGTTTGAAACCGCGGCCGAGGCCATCCTCATCACCGACCGCGATGGCCGCATCGCCAACGTCAACGAGGCCTTGCTGCGCATCACCGGTTACCGCCGTGAAGAGCTCATGGGCCGACCCGCCGGCTTGCTGTACCGCGCGCAAGACAACACCCAAGAGCGCGGCAGCATCGCCGAAGCGGTCCGCGCCCAGGGCGAGTGGCGCGGAGAAACCTTCTTCATGACCCGCGAGCGTGAGCCGATCCCGGTGATGATGGCCGTGTCGTCCTTGCAGGACGAGCAGCGCAACAACCAGGGCAATGTGGCGATCGTGTCAGACATCCGCGAAATCAAGGCGGTCGAAGCGCGCCTGCGTGAGCTGATCTACCAGGACCAGCTGACGGGCTTGCCCAATTACCGCTCGTTCACCGAGTTCATGGAGCGCAAATTCCAGGTCGATCTCGTTCACCACAGCACCCAACGGTTCGCGCTCTTGTTCATCGACCTGGACTACCTCAAGCACATCAACGACACCTATGGGCACGAGCAGGGCGACCAGGTCATCGTCCAGTTTGCCCAGTACCTGAGCGCGTCTTTGCCCCAGCCGCACTTTTTGTGCCGCCGATCGGGCGACGAGTTCATCGCCGTGCTCGACATCGACGAAGACAGCGCCAGCCTGCGGGCCAGGCTCCACGCTGCGCTGCCCTCGCTCACGCACCAAGTGCAGCTGGCCGGCAACGTGGTGGGGCAGGCGTCTTTTTCGGTGGGGGCCGCAGCTTACCCGGAGCATGCCCAAACCATCCAGGACTTGCTGGTGCTGGCCGATTCGGCCTTGCTGCACGCCAAGGAGTCGGGGCGCGCGTGCGTGACCTGGCTGGACACCCGCATCATCCAGCGCATCCAGCGCCGACACCTGCTGGAAACCAAGCTGCAAGAGGCGGTGCGCGAGCGGCGCATTGACCCGCACTACCAGCCCGAGGTGGACATGCGCAGCGGTCAGATCACGGGTTTCGAGGCCCTGGCGCGCTGGCACGACCCGGAGCTGGGCGACATCTCGCCGTCCGAGTTCATCCCGATCGCAGAGGAACAAGGCCTGATCGACCCGATCACCGAGGTGCTGCTGGCCAAACTCATTGCAGATCTGCCCGCCATCCGCGCCCGCTTTCCCCGGGCCCATGTGGCCTTCAACGCCGCGCCCCGCCTGCTGTCGGACCGGCGCATCAACACTTTGCTGGCGGCGCACCTGGACGAGTCCACGCGCGACCATTCCGGGCTGATCCTCGAAGTCACCGAGAGCGACCTCATGCAAAGCCTGGAGGACGCCAACGAGCAGCTGCAATCCATCATCGACATGGGGGTGCAGGTGGCCATCGACGACTTTGGCATGGGCTACTCCTCGCTGTCGCGGTTGGCGTACCTGCCCATCCACAAGCTCAAGATCGACCGCTCGTTTGTGGCGGCTTTGGGCAACGAAGACAACGCCAAGGTGGTCAGCGCCATCATGGCGCTGGCCCAGGCGCTGCAGCTCGACGTGACGGCCGAAGGCGTGGAGCAGGGCTTCCAAAAAGACATGCTGCTCGACATGGGTTGCCACAAAGCCCAGGGCTTTTTGTTTGCCCGGCCCATGCCATTGGCGCAACTGCTGGCCTTGCCGCCTCAGTTGCCTTTGGCCGAACCTACGACCGCAGCCGTGGTTTGAGGGGCGAAGCGCGTCGCGCTCAGGTGCGCGGCCAGCGCGGGCGCCAGCGGCGCGGGTTCGCCCTCCAGCCAGGCAGCGATCAGTTCGCCGCACAGCACCGACAGGCTGATGCCGCGCGCGCCCATGCCGGCGCAAACCAGCAGACCTGGCCACCGTTCGGGGGCGATGGGCCCCACCGCAGGCACGCGGTCGGGCAGGGTGCAGCGCAGGCCCGCCCAGGCCAGCACCCGCTCTGGCGCGAAGGCCGCGCGCAGGGGGTCATCCAGCGCCGGCAGCAGCGTGGCCAGGCGCTGGTGGTTGGCGGCATGGTCTTCGTCCCGCAGCACGGCTTGCGAGCAAGCGCGTTCAAACGTCGAGCCCAGGTACCAGCCCAGGCCGCCGCCGTGCTCGGGGGGCAGCGGCACACCGGCAATGAAACTGCCATGGCCATTCACCGGGACCGGTGGCAGTTGCGCCCGCAGCGCGGGGCCCAGGTCGTCCAGCCGGCCCATGCTGATTTGCCCGCGCAGCGGGTTCAGCGGCAAGCTGGCTTGGGCTTGCAGCAAGGCGCGCGTGTGAAAGCCGCCAGCGACCACCACCTGTTCGGCCTCGGCCAACACCTGGCCTTGGGCGTCCAGGGCCTGCCAGGCGCTGCCGCTGAGGCGCAGCGCATGCACGCGGGCGTTCCAGCGCACGTCAATGCCTGGCGTGGCCAGCTGCGCCGCCACCAGTTGGCGTGGGCGCAACCAGGCGGCCAGGCCGTGCCACAGGCCCTGGGCCTGCGGGGGCAGGGCCGCCTGGGCGATTTGTTCGTCACTGGCCGGTGTGCTCCATTCGTGGCCTTGCACTGGCCAGGCATCGCCCGAGGGCAGGGCACGTTTGCCCTCGACGCGGTGTTCCAGCACGCCGCATGGGTTCCAGTCGGTGCCGGGCTGCAACAGCTCGGCGCAGCGCTGCAAGGTGGCGCGCACGCCGGCGCGGGTGATGCGCGACAGCACGCTGTCGTCGGGCGAAACATGTGGCGCCGTCAGGCCCGCCGGCAGGCCCGAGGCGCCAGCGCCCACGCCGCAGCCAGCGTCCAGCACCAATACCTGCCAGCCGCGCCGCGCCAGGCTGCAGGCGACGGCCGACCCCGACAGTCCCGCACCGAGGACGAGGACGGTTCTTGCTTGCTCGTGGGGGTGCGGCCTTGCGCTCGCGTCTTCGGCAGCTGGGGCCTCCCGCAAAGGGCGGCGCAGCCGGGTGCGGGGTGTCCAGGCGGGCTGGTATACCGCTTCGAGCCGGTGCGTCTTGGGCGGCAGGCCGTCGGCACGGGTCACCGCAAAGCCGCACTGTGCGAGGTCCTCGCGCACGCCGCGCTTGACGCACCAGGATGCCACCCGCGTGCCGACCCGGCACAGCCGGGCGACGGCCTTGAGCGTGTTCAGGTCCCACATCTGCGGGTTGATGTCGGGGCTGAAGCCGTCGAGAAAAACGCCGTCAACCGGCACGTCGATCTCGCGCAGCATCTTCTCTATCCCACCCACGCACAGCGTGAGCTGTACCTGTCCGCCATCGAACACCAGGCGGTGCATGCCCGGCATGAGGCCGCGCCAGGCCTGCGCCATTTCGGCGGCCAGGGGCTGCAGTTCAGGCCAGGCCTGCACGCTGCGTTCGATGTCGGCGGCCGACACCGGCCAGGCTTCGATGCTGGTGAAAAACAGCCGGTCGGGCCGCTGGGGGTCTTGTCGCCAGGCCTGCCAGGTGGCCAGGAAGTTCAGGCCCAGGCCGAAGCCGGTCTCCAGCACATGCCATTGGCGCTGGCCTTGCCAGGCCAGGGTCTGCCCGTCGGGCGACCACAGGCCACAGCCTTGCAAAAACACATGGCGCGCCTGCAGCAGGCCGCGGTCCATGCCATGGAAGCCGCGGCTGCGGTAGACGTCGTCAAACAGGGTGCTGCGCGGTGTGCCGTCGGCGTCCCAGTGGACCGGGGGCTGAGACGCTTGTGTCACAAAGCCGAGGGGCCTTCAGGCCTGGCTGGGCGGCACGAAGCCTTGGGCCTGGTCGGCACCTTCGCCAAAGAAATGCTTTTCCATCTGGCGCGCCAGGTACTGGCGGGCGCGCTGGTCGGCCAGGTTCAGGCGGTTTTCATTGACCAGCATGGTCTGGTGCTTGAGCCAGTCGGCCCAGGCCTGTTTGCTGACGTTTTCCCAGATGCGCTTGCCCAGCTCGCCGGGGTAGGGGGGGAAATCCAGACCTTCGGCTTCGGTGCCGAGCTTGATGCATTGAACGGTGCGTGCCATGGGGAGCCTTGATGTATCTTAAGAAGCACTGGTTATACAGATATAAAATTTCAGTATTTCCAGTTCTGAGCGAACCACGGGACAATCGGGCCTCGACCTGTTGCGAGGGACACGGCCCGTGGGCTTTCAACCCGCAACTGTAGCAAGCTTTAAGCATCCCCTTGACGACCCAAGGCCATCACCCCCGGCCGACCAATGTTGACCCCATGAGTGCATTTCTCGAAGAACGCGTCCTGAGCGTTCACCACTGGACCGACCGCCTGTTCAGCTTCACCACCACGCGCGACCAGGCGCTGCGCTTTTCCAATGGCCACTTCACCATGATCGGCCTGCGGGGCGAGACGGGCAAGCCGCTGCTGCGCGCCTATTCGATCGCCAGTGCCAACTACGAAGAACACCTGGAATTTTTGAGCATCAAGGTGCCCGACGGCCCGCTGACCTCCAAGCTGCAGCACATCCAGGTGGGCGACACCATCGTGGTGGGCCGCAAGCCCACCGGCACGCTGCTGTGCGACTACCTGCTGCCCGGCAAAAACCTGTACCTGATGTCCACCGGCACCGGCCTGGCGCCCTTCATGAGCATCATCCGCGACCCAGAAACCTATGAACGCTTTGAAAAAGTGATCCTGGTGCATGGCGTGCGCCAAGTGAACGAGTTGGCTTACCACGACTACATCACGCAAGAGCTGCCTCAGCACGAATTCCTGGGCGAGATGGTCAGCCAGCAGCTGCTGTACTACCCCACCGTGACCCGCGAGCCTTACAAAAACCAGGGACGTCTGACCGATCTGATCGAAAACGGCAAGTTGTTTGCCGACCTGGGTCTGCCCACGCTCAACCCCGAAACCGACCGCGTCATGATCTGCGGCAGCCCCGCCATGCTCAAAGACCTCAAGCGCATTTGCGAAGAGCGCGGCCTGGAGGAGGGCAACACCAGCACCCCGGGCGCCTTCGTGATTGAGCGTGCCTTCGCCGACGCCTGATGCGATGCCACGACGAGAAAACCGGCTGCGGCCGGTTTTTTTGTGCCTGACGCCGCTATTCTGTGTCTGTTGCACAAGACAGTTCTGCCCGAATATGGTCAGCTATGTGAATGCAGCAACTTGGCGCCCCACTCAACCGATTGATCAAAGACCGTAGCTATACCTCTGGGCGTATTTCGCGCTTAGAGGCGAAGCGCAAGCTTTTATTGGAGCAACTTGCTGGGATCGATAGCCAGCAAGATCAGCTAGAGGCGCACTTGTCTGAGGTCGATGCTCAGATTCAGGTTCTGTCGCGCATCAAGGTTGCGCAAATCCGCGCCATTGTTCCGAACGAAAAAATCTCCCAAGCCCCTCACGGCCATGTGATAAAGGGCGTCGTCGAGTTTTTCAGGAGCAGAGGGAGAGTGCCCATACGCAGCGATGACCTACAAAAGATTGTGGCCGCCATCTCTGGGTACTCGTTGCCCAAACGCAAGAAACTTCAGCAGAAAACTGCCTACCTTTGCTACGTGCTCAAAGAGCGCGGCTGGCTTGAACGTCTCGAGGACCAGGCGGCGCCAGAAGTTGGGCGTGTATATGCCGTCTGGCAATGGATTGGCAACGAAGCCATGAATACCGTGGACAAGGCTCGCGGGTTACACAAAGACGGCCTGCCGTCCGAAGCCGCGTCGGCCATAGTTGAACCAGTCAGCTGAAACACCAGAAGCAAGCACTTTCCTGACCAGCAAGCGAAGCTGCATGAACGTGTCCTTTCGCCGCACATCCTCTCGCCAAGCCATCTCCTGGGCGTAGTCCAGCATGTACTTGGGTGTTACTCGATGGAATTGCCCAATGATGGCGCGCCGCAACCTCGAAAAATAGCTCTCCGCCTGATTTTTATTGATCCCATCGTCGGTAGAAAACTCAATCGAATGGTTGACGGTTTCGTGGATATACCCCTCACCTACAAGGTGCTTGTAGCCCGGCAGCAGCCCAATGATCCGGCTCAGGGCTAAGGCGGAGATGCCCTTCTGATTCACAATGAATGCAACCATGGCCATCAAAAGGCGCCGGTACCCCATCTTGGAGTTCTCGAACGGCGTGCCACTCAGTACCGAAAAAGTATGTCCGCAGCCTTGGCTCTTGCAGCGCCATTGGCGCCGCGATTTGATGTGATAGTGGCTGTCGATGGTCCCGCACTTGGGACAGATTTGAGTGCTTGCAGAACCCCACCTCATGTGGGTCAGCATGGCGCGGCACTCATCCTCAGACATAGAGGTGATGGTAAACATGAAGAGCGGGTGTGAGCCCGCGGTCATCCAGAAAGGGGTGTTGTTTTTTCTGTCTTTTTTCGGCTGAATCATCGGCGTCCAAGTCAACTGGCCACTCAATTTCTATATATTGGGTCGTATGATGCAAGTTCAACACTTTGATAAACGAATATTGGTGACCACCCGCGCGGTCAATTGCGCGCAGGCACAAAGCTGACTAAAAGCAGCAGATAAAAATAGGAGATAGGCAATGTTTGTCAGCGGGCTTCGATACGTCGACGGCGTTAACGTAGAAGCGATTCTTTTCTCAAACCCGAAGAAGGCTGTAGTTATCAACGAACTACGTCACAAGGCCATTAACTACGATGAGGCAATCGCAAACGGCAAATCGTATGACTACCCATTGATTACTGCGGAAGCTCGTGAGATGGTGGACGAGCTGATCGATCGATCGAGCCTCACCCAATACGAAAAGTACATCTTCAAGCTGCATAACAAGAAGTGGGACTTCTACAAGAAGAGTTCAATAAATTCGGGAAATCGAAATGTTTAAAGATTTACTGAATGCAGCTAGGAGCAACTTCGCAGCGCATCAGCGCGAAGAAGAGATTCGACATCTTGACATTGACCCGGAAGAGTATGTGATGCTCCGGGACGACAAGACCCCGATGGCCGCCGAGTTACTTAGGGCGATCCTTGAGAAGTTGAAGATCCCCAATTGGGAGGTTGATGACGGAACACTCAGAATTGTGCGTATCTCGGAGACGCACAGTCTCCGCAAGAATTGGTCGCTGGCCATGACCTCCGACACGCGCAGGTTTCACCTCAAGGTCTATCGTGACTTTGAAGGTGAGCTGGATGAAATTGATCTAGCCTCAAGTCGCGGGCTTTGCGCGGCAATTAGCTTCGTCGAACAAACGATTCACGACATCCGTGAACGGAAAATTCGAGAGGCTGAGATGCGAAGATTGGCAGCGCTTGAGGAGGAGCGTCGCCGCCGACAAGAGGAACTTGAAAACATCATCTCCACAGTTGATCAGATCAATGAGATACATCGCAACCAATATTTAAAAGAGTTGAGTGCTGCGAAACTCGGCGAAGAACTACTCTCTAGTGCCACTGAGTACATCGCATACAAAGTTGACGCCATGCAGCAAACGCAGATTGCATTGCCAACAGGTGATGACATCAGTTCGGTCCAGCGGAAATTTGATGGGAAGCAGTTCAAAATTATTGACAATGTTCCTTGCGAATTCGATGAAGCGAACTCCGTGATCAACGTCTCAAATAGATTCATAAAGAGTTGCATCGAAGGGAAAAATTTCATCTCTCCAGCGCTTTCAATCGTTAAATATGAACCAGAAACGCGCAGCTTGGTTCTAAGCACTGCCGAAAAATCTGATGCGTACTTTAATGACTCCACCAGGCAATTTAATGGGTTAGCAAATCCTTTGCTTGAGGCCGAGAGACTCCTTTCTAGAGCAGCTGAAACCGAGGCGAAGATGAAGAGCGATGTTGCAAAAATTTCAGTGCTTTCGGTCTATTTGGAGGTCTCGACTTTTAAGGATCTAAGACCGTCCATTGACTCAGTATTGGCGGGCATCTCGGAGAACGTCAACTTGATAATTTGGAACGCCAAGAACTCAAATCAATAAGGTGAGCCATGTCTCTTGAATTGCAACTAAAGTCATCCCCCCAAGTAGAGGTACTGGTTACCGCGTTCGACCATGCAAATTGTGACTCTTTACCCCTCAGGTACGGCCTTCATTTTGAGCAAGATACACGCATTGAACTGAGCCGAATCAGGTACCTCTACGCTGACTATCAGTTTGCTGATCGCCATCACATTGAGGCCCATTTTTACGGTGGTGATGGCGAACTCACCACCGGGCACTTTGTTATTGGCACAAGGCGAGGGTTTGATGAACCGGTGGTGATCACAGTTTGGCGGGGTGACGTCTCAACAGAGATGAGGCTTTCTGAGGTGATGATCGCCTTGCGTAAGCGCGAATTCATCACGCCACAAACGCTACTCAGCCTCCACCCGCTGTATGTGGCCGGCAGAGTCAGTACGTCTGCAGATCTGATTGAACAACTTACAAAGAAACTGAGCGCCGACAAGATTGGAGCAATGGCTACTGAAGTAGCCACGGCCAACGAAAAGGCAGATCAAGCCCTGACGGCTCTAGATGCTGCGATCAAGCGCGCCGAGAAGGCCGAAAGCGTTGCTCGTGAAGCTTCGTTCATCGTTGATGAGCTTGAGTCAAAAAACGGAACGCTGTCGGGACGAGTTGAGGAGCTTGAGGCGGAAGTTGAGCGCTATAAGGCGGAACAAGTTGCTGCCGCCAAAGAGCGCAGCGAAGCAACGCTTTCTGCCCCTGACACACTCGTTGAAGTCAAAGAAAAGCAGATGTATCGTGGATCACTCTGCACCATTTTGGTCTTTGCAGACGACACGGTCCGGCACATGAAGATCGCATCATTTGATCCTGAAGGTAATGTCACGAACAAAGCGAAGACCTTGGTCGGTCGGCGCGTTCGAACCTCGTGTTGGGATCCAATTGGACAACCCGGCAAGTGGAGTAGCCAAGGCTACTTTAGAAGCGTGTATGCCGCAGAGTGAGGTGCGCTTAAGGCTGCGCTCATGCTAGACAGACAAAGAAAAATGAATCGCCCCGGGTTTTGAGGAGGCTGGTTGGTTTAAGTTGAGCTGGCAGTCTCGGGCTGTTTGGCGAGTTGCAGCCAGTAGTTTGCCTCAGCTTCGGCCGGCGGGATGTACCCGATGGGCTCAA
>JACCDU010318842.1_pt1 | contig 32606 bp, 26 predicted proteins | sample 7446081 | NCBI WGS metagenome assembly JACCDU01 (sample SAMN15323447, study PRJNA562643) | freshwater metagenome | isolation source: river surface water | place: USA:Blue River Watershed | collected 2017-08-17
AGGGATTCGAACCCTCGAAGGGCTTTTGGCCCTTACGCCCTTAGCAGGGGCGCGCCTTCGACCACTCGGCCATCTCTCCGCTCGCGGGGCCGCGATGATACGGCCCCGGGCCTTGGCAGGTCAAAGCAGGCAGCAGACCAGCAAGCCCTTAGGCTCGCATGCCCTGCTGCGGTTCGCCCTGATCAGAACTTCCGTCTTCCGACTTGATCCGCTCGAAGATCTCTTCACGATGCACGGCGACATTCTTCGGCGCGTTAATGCCCACGCGCACCTGATTGCCCTTAACGCCTAGCACCGTGACCGACACTTCTTCGCCGATCATGACGGTTTCCCCAACCCGTCTTGTCAGTATCAGCATAGTTGTACCCCGCAAGCGCCTCTGCTGCAGACCGCCGGTACCGAGACCCCACCCCCTGTGAGAGCCCCGACCGGCGCGCAACTCTTCCGTGAGAGTGGGCGCTTTGATGCCAACAATAGATAAATCTGGCCGGGGCGTCCAGAACGTTCGCCCCGCTTTACAGCAAAGTGTCAGCCACCCAATTTTTGACGCACGTAGGCGACCACACCGCCCAAAGCCTCGGGTAACTTGGCCGCGTCCGTGCCACCCGCTTGGGCGAAATCCGGACGACCACCGCCGCGACCGCCGACCTGGGCAGCGACGTGACCCACGATTTCGCCCGCTTTGACACGGTTTGTCTCACCTGCGGTCACACCGGCGACCAGCACCACTTTGCCCTCGGCCGTCACCGACGCGAGCACAATCACCGCCTGCTTCAGCCGGTCTTTGAGCTGATCGACGGCGGTGCGCAAGGCATTAGCATCAGCGCCATCGACCTGCGTCGCGACGACTTGTATGCCTGCAACCTCGACCGCCGAGGCGGCAAGGTCAGTGCCCTGGCCCGAAGCGAGCTTGTCACGAAGCTGACGATTTTCTTTTTCGAGTTGACGGATGCGATCGAGGGCGTCGCGCACCTTCTGGGCGATCTCATCGCGCGTACCGCGCAGCAAGCCCGCCACTTCACGTACCGCCGATTCCTGAGCCTCGACTTGACGCAGTGCGCCCTCGCCCGTCACGGCCTCGATGCGCCGCACACCGGCAGCTACACCGCTCTCGGCGATGACTTTGAAGAGACCAATGTCACCGGCGCGACCGACGTGCGTGCCGCCGCAGAGCTCCATCGAGAAATCACCGATACGCAGGACGCGCACGCTCGAGCCGTATTTCTCACCAAAGAGCGCCATCGCGCCTTCGGCGACCGCCTCGTCGTAAGACATCTCACGCGTCTCGGCCGTCGCATTGAGACGGATCTGCTCGTTCACGCGACGCTCGATGCGCTGCAATTGCTCGCTCGTCACGGCCTCGAAATGCGCAAAGTCGAAGCGCAAGCGATCGGGCGCCACGAGCGAACCCTTCTGCTGCACGTGATCGCCGAGCTCTTCGCGCAAGGCCGCATGCAACAAGTGCGTCGCCGAGTGATTGAGTGCCGTAGCAGCACGCAGCCGCGCATCGACACTCGCGCGCAAGATCATGCCTTCGCGCAGCGCCGCCGATTCGGCGGCAACTTTACCGATATGCGAATGCGCGCCACCGGTACCGCGCTTCTGCGTATCTTCCACCAAAAAATGTATGGCCGTACCCGACACCGAGCGCAACTCGCCAGCATCGCCCACCTGACCGCCGGATTCGGCGTAGAACGGCGTGCTCTCGAGAATCACTTCGCCTGTCTCGCCCGCATGCAATTCTTTGACTCGCTCGCCGCCGCGCAGCAAGGCGATCACTTTCGCTTCGCCCTCTAGCGCGTTGTAACCGCAGAAGCTCGTTTGAATATCGAGCTGAGTACCGGCACGCAGATCGACTCCGAAACGACTCGCTGCACGTGCGCGCTCACGCTGGGCTTCCATCGCAGCTTCGAAGCCGGCGCTGTCGATCGTATAGCCGCGCTCGCGCGCGACGTCGGCGGTCAGATCGGCCGGGAACCCATAGGTGTCGTAGAGACGGAAGACCGTCTCGCCATCAAGCATCTTGCCTTTGGCGCCCTCACCCTTGAGGCCATCGAGCGCTGCCGTGAGCAGGCTCATGCCGGTCGTCAACGTTTCGGCAAAGCGCTCTTCTTCTTGCAGCAGCACGCGCGTCGCTTGTGCAGCGCCTTTACGCAGCTCCGGATAGGCATCGCCCATCTGCTCTTCGAGCACCGAGACGAGCTTGTGGAAGAACGCGCCGTTGATGCCGAGCTTATGACCGTGCCGAATTGCGCGCCGAATGATGCGTCGCAACACATAACCGCGACCCTCGTTCGAGGGCAGCACGCCATCGACGATGAGGAAGGTGCAGGCGCGAATATGGTCTGCGATGACTCGCAAAGACGGATTCGCGAGATCGTCCGTGCCAGCGAGCGCGGCGGCCGCCTGCACGATCTTGCGAAAGAGATCGATGTCGTAGTTGTTGGTGACGCCCTGCATCACCGCCGAAAGACGCTCGAGACCCGCGCCCGTATCGACCGAGGGCTTCGGCAGCGGCGTCAGCGTGCCATCGGGCGCACGATCGTATTGCATGAAGACGAGATTCCAGATCTCGACGTAGCGATCGCCATCTTCATCGGGCGAGCCCGGCGGACCGCCCGCGATGTGTTCACCGTGATCATAAAAAATCTCGGTGCAAGGGCCGCAAGGGCCCGTATCGCCCATGGCCCAGAAGTTCGACTTCTCGCCCATGCGCGTGAAGCGATTCGGCGAAATGCCGATTTCTTTGAGCCAAATATCGGCCGCTTCGTCGTCCTCTTTGAAGACCGTGACCCAAAGCCGGTTCGGATCGAGCTTCAGCGTGCCCGTGACGAAATCCCAAGCGTGGCGAATCGCATCGCGCTTGAAATAGTCGCCGAAGGAGAAGTTGCCGAGCATCTCGAAGAAGGTGTGGTGACGTGCGGTGTAACCCACGTTCTCGAGATCGTTGTGTTTGCCACCGGCGCGCACGCAGCGTTGCGACGATGTGGCACGCACGTAATCGCGTTTGTCTTTGCCGAGAAAGACATCTTTGAACTGCACCATGCCAGCATTGGTGAAGAGCAGCGTCGGGTCATTGCCCGGCACCAGAGAGCTCGAGGCGACGATGGCGTGGCCACGGCTCTGGAAGAATTCGAGGAAGGCGCGGCGCACATCGGCGGCGCTCATATAGGGCGGCTTGCCCTGGGGAGTCGGCGGAGTCATGCGGGGTTTTTCAGAGGTCTTCAGGGTCCTGGCCCAGTGCCAGCCGGATATGATCCGATGAAAAGCCCCGATACTGCAAAAATCTCGCTTGCTTGCCCTTCTCCGCCCAACTACCGGGCGGCTTAGCGCCGAACTTGCGCTGCCGGACTTCGCGGCACAGCGCGACGAAATCGGGGCCGGATTCTAGGGCGGCCTCAATATCGGCGGCCGGGAAACCGCGCGCCGCGAGCTCTTGGCGTAGCCGCATCGGCCCCTGGCCCCGAGCCGCATGAGCCCGCACGAAGGCCTCTAGGCTGCGAGCGTCGTCCAGAAGCCGCTCTTCCTGCAGCGCGGCGACCGCCTCGGCCGCAGCCTCGGCGGTGTAACCCTTCACGGTAAGTTTGTTGATGAGCTCAGCCGAGCCGAAGTCGCGGCGCGCGAGCAAGCCCAATGCATAACGCCGCGCGGACTCCGGACTCTCCGGGTGTTCCGGCGCGGCGTTACGAAAGCCGGCGCGTGAGATCACGAGGGGCTAAAACCCGAAATGGGCTCAGTCTTTCTCGGGCGCCTCAGCCGCGCCTGACTTGCCAGGCTTCACGAGCAACTTGGCGCGAATCTGCGCCTCGACGTCGCGGGCGATATCCGGATGGGTCTTCAAGAACTCGCGGGCATTTTCCTTGCCCTGGCCGATGCGCTCGCCCTTGTAGGCGTACCAGGAGCCGGACTTCTCGATGAGATTCTGCGCGACACCGAGTTCGATGATTTCGCCTTCGCGCGAGATGCCTTCGCCGTACATGATTTCGAATTCGGCTTCACGGAACGGCGGTGCCACCTTGTTTTTCACGACCTTGACGCGCGTTTGGTTGCCGATGACCTCTTCGCCGTTCTTGATCGCGCCGATGCGGCGGATGTCGAGACGGACGGAGGAGTAGAACTTCAGCGCGTTACCGCCGGTGGTGGTTTCGGGATTGCCGAACATCACACCGATCTTGAGGCGGATCTGGTTGATGAAGATGACGATGGTGTTGGAGCGCTTGATGTTGCCCGTGAGCTTGCGCAGCGCTTGCGACATCAGGCGCGCGTGCAGACCGACCTGCAGCTCGCCCATCTCGCCCTCGATTTCGGCCTTCGGGGTCAGCGCCGCGACAGAGTCGACGACGACGACATCGACGGCACCCGAACGGACGAGCATGTCGGTGATTTCGAGGGCCTGTTCGCCGGTGTCGGGCTGGGAGACCAAGAGGTCGTTCACGTTGACGCCCAGTTTCTCGGCGTAGACGGGATCGAGCGCGTGTTCGGCGTCGACGAACGCGGCGGTGCCGCCATTGCGTTGGATCTCGGCGATGACTTCGAGCGTGAGCGTGGTTTTACCGGAGGACTCAGGACCGTAGATCTCGACGACGCGACCGCGCGGCAAACCGCCGATGCCGAGCGCGATGTCGAGACCGAGCGAGCCGGTCGAGACTGCCTCGATGTCGTAGGAAGCGGAGGCGTCGCCAAGGCGCATGACCGAGCCCTTGCCGAATTGTTTTTCGATTTGACCGAGCGCCGCGGTGAGGGCTTTTTTGCGATTGTCGTCCATGAGATCCCCGAGAAAAGGTTGGCGGGAAAGGGTGAGAAAGTGAGCGAATTATCCCACAGCAAACTGCGTGGAATAAGCCGAAAAACAGGGTGAAGCGCGTTATTTCAGGAAGCGTTCACTGGCTATACAGGGAGCCTTTGGAGGCCATACTGTATAAACCGATCAGCGCAGAGCGCACCGCAGCGCGCCGAACGGTATCACGGTCACCGCGAAAGCGTTTGGTCACCGTCTCAATCACTGAGCTACGCCCGTGCTTGCGGGCAAAGCCAAAGCACACCGTGCCGACAGGCTTCCCGGGCACAGCGCCACTCGGCCCCGCGATGCCGCTGATCGCCACCGCCAAATCGGCACCGCTCTGTCGCCGGGCCGCCTTGGCCAGAGCCGCTGCAACCTCTTCGCTCACAGCCCCATGTTGACGCAACAGGCGAGCCGGTACCGAAAGTTCGCGCTGCTTGGACTCGTTGCTATAGACCACCCAACCGGCGAGCAGCCAAGTCGAAGAGCCGGCTCGATCGGTCAGCACCTTGGCGAGCCATCCACCCGTGCAGGACTCGGCTGTCGCGACCGTGAGCTGCTCTGCGAGCAAGCGACGGATGAGTCGATCAAGCGCGGGATCGAACGATGGCGTGTCGCGACGAGGTTCCATGCAGGGGCAGTATCGCATGGACGATAATGGCGTGATGAGCGCCGAACACACGCCCGTGATGCAGCAGTATCTTCGCCTGAAGGCGCAGCACCCGGACGTGTTGCTCTTCTATCGGATGGGCGATTTCTACGAGCTCTTCTTCGATGACGCCAAGCGTGCGGCGCAACTCCTCGACATCACCCTCACCGCGCGCGGTCAGTCCGCGGGTGCGCCGATTCCGATGGCGGGCGTGCCGTATCACAGCGCGGAGAACTACCTCGCGCGGCTCGTACGCAAAGGCGAATCGGTCGCGATCTGTGAGCAGATTGGCGATCCGGCCAAGAGCAAAGGACCGGTCGAGCGCGCGGTCGTCCGCATCATCACGCCCGGCACCGTCACCGACGCAGCGCTGCTCGATGAGCGACGCGAGACGCTCGTCGCTGCCGTGCTGCCCTCGGGCGATGGCTTCGGACTCGCGTGGCTCGATCTTGGTGCTGGACGTTTCTCGGTGCTCGAAGGACGCGGGCACGCCGCGCTGATCGCCGAGCTCGAGCGACTGCAACCGGCCGAGCTGCTCGTGCCTGAAGAATGGCTCGGCGAGATCGGCGCTGAATTGCGCGAGCGCACCGGCCATCTCGCGTGGCGCGGCAGAGCCGTGTGGCACTTCGAACACGAAACCGCGCGACGGTTGCTCACGGAGCAACTCGGTACGCTGGATCTGCAGGGCTATGGGATCGACTCGACGGGTGAACGCGCGATGCCACTCGCCGTATCGGCCGCCGGTGCACTGTTGCAATACGTGCGCGATACGCAGCGCACCGCGCTGCCGCATTTGCGCGCCCTGCGCGTGGAAGATCGACACGCGAGCCTGCACCTCGATGCCGTCACGCGACGTCATCTCGAAATCGACTCGAGTGCGCAAGGGCGTGACGATGCGACTCTCCTCGCACTGCTCGATACGACGATCACGGCTATGGGCGCACGCGCCTTGCGGCGCCTACTCAATCGCCCGATCACCGACCATGCGTTGCTGCGACAGCGGCACGAGGCCATCACGCAATTACTGGCAACGCGCAGCCACCTGGCCTTGCGCGACGCCTTGGCGCCGATCGGCGATATCGAGCGCATTTTGGCCCGCGTTGCGTTGAAGTCCGCGCGACCACGCGATCTGACGGCGCTGCGTGCTGCGCTGACCGCACTACCCACATTGCGCGCGACGCTGAATCCGGTCAGTGCTGCGCTCATTGCCGAGCGCCGTGGCGCGATTGGCGAGCATCGAAGTGAACTCGCACTGCTCGAGCGAGCAATCGACCTGGAACCGGCTACGCTCATCCGCGAAGGCGGTGTGATCGCTCCAGGTTACGACGCCGAACTCGATGAGCTGCGAAAAATTTCGCAAGATACCGACGCCTATTTGCTCGAACTCGAAGCGCGTGAGCGTGAACGCACAGGCCTCTCGCAACTGAAACTCGGCTATAACCGCGTACAAGGATTTTTCATCGAAATCTCCCGTAGCCAAGCCGAACAAGTCCCCGCCGATTACATCCGTCGACAAACGGTCAAAAATGCCGAGCGCTTCATCACGCCGGAACTCAAGAGCTTCGAAGATAAGGTCCTCGGTGCGCGTGAGAAATCGTTAGCGCGAGAACGAGAGTTATATGAAGCCGTCTTGACCGAGCTTGGTCTGACACTCGCCACCTTGCAGGAGAGCGCGTCGGCTATCGCCGATCTCGATGCGCTCGCGAGTCTTGCCGAGCGTGCCGAGGCCCTGCGCTGGGTCGCACCCGAATTCACGGCGCAGCCCGTACTGAAAATCCGCGGTGGTAGACACCCCGTCGTCGAGCGCTTTTTGAGCGAGCCGTTCGTACCGAACGACATCGACCTCAATGCCCTCACTCGGATGCTCGTCATTACCGGCCCGAATATGGGCGGCAAGAGCACCTACATGCGGCAGATCGCGCTGATCACGCTGCTCGCTCACGTGGGTAGTTTCGTGCCCGCCGAGTCGGCGCTGCTGGGCCCCATCGACCGCATCTTCACGCGTATCGGTGCAGGCGACGATCTTGCCGGTGGTCGATCGACCTTCATGGTCGAGATGACCGAAGCCGCTAACATTTTGCACAACGCCACACCGCGCAGCCTCGTGCTGATGGACGAGATCGGTCGCGGCACGAGCACCTTCGATGGGCTCTCACTCGCGTGGGCGACCGCGCGTCATCTCGCCTCGAAAGTCGGTGCCTTCACGCTCTTCGCGACGCATTACTTTGAGCTCACGGCACTCGCAGCGGAATTACCGGGCGTCGCCAACGTTCACCTCGATGCCACCGAACATCGACATGGCATCGTCTTCATGCACGCAGTGAAACCGGGTCCGGCGAGTCGCAGCTATGGCTTGGCCGTCGCCAAACTCGCGGGCATTCCGCGCGAGGTCTTGGCGGATGCCAAACGCTATCTCACGGCACTAGAGAGTGAAGCACTGCGTCGCGGTGACGGCGGACCACAAGGGGAGCTCGCTTTAGCGCCAGCAGGGACGACCCACGAGGAGCACGACGGCGCGCAGAGCACGCTATCAGATACGGATTTGGCACAGGCTCAAGCGCGCTCGATCATGGAGGCGCTGCGCGCACTCAACCCCGATTCTTTGAGCCCGCGCGAGGCGCTCGAGCAACTCTACGAGTTGCGCAAGAAGCTCGACTAAACGCTTTAAGCCTCAGCCCTGAGCGGGCGCCGGCGTTGCCGAGCCGCCGGCGGCAGCGGCTGGCTGACGCACGCGGATGTGCAACTCGCGCAGCTGCTTCTCGGAGACCTCGGTCGGCGCATCGGTGAGCGGACAGGCCGCCGTTTGCGTCTTCGGAAATGCGATGACATCGCGAATGCTGTCGGCACCTGAGATCAGCATGGCAAGACGGTCGAGACCGAACGCGATACCCCCGTGCGGCGGTGCGCCGAACTTCAATGCATCGAGCAGGAAGCCGAACTTGCGACGAGCCTCTTCGGTTTCGATGCCAAGCAGATCGAATACCGTCGATTGCAGGTCCTGGCGATAGATACGCACCGAACCGCCACCGATCTCAGAACCGTTCAACACCATGTCGTAGGCTTTGGCGAGCGCGCCACCCGGATTGGCCTTGAGCGCCTCCGGATCGAGATTCTTTGGCGAAGTGAATGGATGGTGCATCGCACTCCAGCGATTCTCGTCGGCGTCGAACTCGAACATCGGGAAGTCGATGACCCACAGTGGGGCCCACTCACCCTGCACGAGCTTCAGGTCGTGACCAACTTTGAGGCGCAACGCACCCATCGCGTCGTTGACCACCTTAGCTGAATCGGCGCCGAAGAAAATCAAATCGTTATCAGCCGCACCCGTGCGCTCGAGAATACCGGCGACTGCCGCATCCGAGAGGAATTTGATGATCGGTGACTGCAAGCCATCATGACCCTTCGCGCGCTCGTTGACCTTGATGTAGGCCAAACCCTTGGCGCCATAGCGCGCCACGAAGGCGGTGTAATCGTCGATTTCTTTGCGCGTCAGCTTACCGCCCTGCGGTACGCACAATGCGGCCACCCGACCGTTCGGATCTTTAGCGGGGGATGCGAATACTTTGAAATCGCAGTCGGCGACGAGATCGGCGACATCCACGAGCTCGAGAGGAATACGCAGATCCGGCTTGTCGCTCGCATAGCGGCGCATGGCCTCCGCGTACGTCATACGCGGGAAGGGATTTGGCAACTCGACCTTCGCTACCTTCACGAAAATGTGGCGAATGAGACCTTCCGTCAGATCCATGATCTGATCTTGCGACAAGAAGGAGGTCTCGATATCGAGCTGGGTAAAGTCAGGCTGACGATCAGCACGCAGATCCTCATCACGGAAGCAGCGCACGATCTGGTAATAGCGATCGAAGCCCGAGACCATCAGCAGCTGCTTGAAGATCTGCGGCGACTGCGGCAGCGCGAAGAATTTACCGGCATGGGTACGCGACGGAACGAGATAGTCGCGCGCACCCTCGGGGGTGGCCTTGGTGAGCATCGGCGTTTCGATGTCGACGAAGCCCGCATCGTCGAGATAGTGCCGCATCGCCTTGGTGATCTCGTGACGCTGACGCAGGCGCTGGCTCATCACATCACGACGCAGGTCGAGGTAGCGATATTTCAAACGCACTTCTTCGGAGACGTTCTCATCGAGCTGGAACGGCAAAGGTTCGGAGCGGTTCAACAGATCGATGTGACGCGCGAGCATCTCGACCTTGCCGGACGCGAGGTTCGCGTTGGTCGTGCCCTCAGGACGCGCCCGCACCAAACCTGTGATGCTGACGACGAATTCGTTGCGCAGTTTCTCAGCTTCGGCGAATACCTCGGCCGCATCCGGATCGCACACGATCTGCACGAGACCGTCGCGATCACGCAGATCGACGAAGATCACGCCGCCATGGTCGCGACGCCGGTGGACCCAACCCGCGACGGTGACGGTGCTGCCGATGAGGGTTTCGTTGACTTGACCGCAATAATGAGTGCGCATAAGGGGCGGGGATGTTACGGAGACGCCGCCAGCGGCGCAACACGCGGTTTTCCCAGTTGGGCCCGCTTCAGCTGCTGCGCAGGTACCAGAGCCGATCGAGCTCGGTCACCTCGGCGGAAAACCGCTCGCATTCCTGACGCTTGATCGCCAAAAAAATCTTCAAGAAGTCAGGCCCCAAGGCCTGCTGCAGGAACTCGGAGCGGGCGGCCCGCTCGATGGCCTCGTGCCAGGTCGCCGGCAACTCCCGGCGGGCGCCAGCGGCCTCCGCTGCGGCATAGCCATTACCGACCACGGGCGGACCCGGATCGAGCGCCTGCTCAATGCCATGCTGGATACCCGAGAGCACGGTAGCAACCACGAGATAGGGGTTGGCATCCGCCCCGGCGATGCGATGTTCGAGGTGACGCGAGGTGGCAGGCCCAGTCGGGATACGCAGGCTGACCGAGCGGTTGTTGACACCCCAGCTCGCGGCAATGGGCGCATAGCTTTGGCTGCGAAATCGGCGATACGAATTGCCATTGGGTGCAAAGACCAACAGGCTCTCGGCCATGGTCGCTTTCAAACCGCCAATCGCCTGGCGCAATAGTGGCGTGCCGGCAGGATCATCGGCAGCGAACAGGTTGGCGCTCGTTGAATTATTGGTCGAGTTATCAGTCGACCCGCCCGCCTGCGCCGCAGCTAAGCTCACGTGAATATGCATACCACTGCCAGCGAGGTCGGCAAAGGGCTTGGCCATGAAGGTGAGCACCTTGCCGTGCTTGGCCGCGACGCCGCGCAGCAAGCGCTTGAGCAGAATCGCCTCATCGACTGCGCGCAATGCATCGTCGCGATGCGCGAGCGTCAGCTCGAACTGACCCGGTGCATACTCGGACATCAAAGTTTCGACCGGAATGCCCTGCGCGCGCGCAGCGGCGTAGACCTCATCGAACATCGGTGCAAGCTCTTCGAGTCGCGCCAGACTGTAAGCCTCGATACGACCCTCTGCTCGACGCAGTGAACCTGCCGGCTCGTGCGTGGCTTCATCCAACACATAGAACTCAAGTTCGACGGCCACGACAGGCTTGAACCCCTTCGACCGCAACCGCTCGATGCAGCGCGTCAGCACGTGCCTCGGGTCAGCGGGCGCAGGATGACCGTCCAGCGCATACATCGAGAGCATGACTTGAGCCGTCGGTTTCGCGAGCCATGGCGCTCGCGCCAAAGTGCCGGGCACCGGACGACACAGCAGATCGGCATCACCGGTATCCCATACAAGCCCGGTCCCATCGACATCGGTGCCGGTGATATCGAGACCCAAGATGGAACCGGCGACCGGGCGCCCGTTCGAATACAAACGCTCGAGCTCTTGCACGCTCGCGGTTTTACCGCGCGCGACACCGGAAGGATCCGTGATGAACAACTGCACCGACTCGAGATCGGGATTCTGAGATAGAAACTCGCGCCAGTCCTGCGTATGCCACTCGCGCGTGCGATCTATTTGAGTCATGCAAGGCTCGCCTTCAAATCCACTTGCTCGAGAAACTCACCGATACTCGCACACAAACGATCGACGGCTCCGCCGGGTAGCATCGGTGCGGTCAGCATCATGTTGTGAAATGGCGTGACGAGCAGTCCGCGATTGAGCAACCACAAATGCAGCGCGTGTTCGAGCACAGGTCGCATCGCACGCTCAGCTTCGCTGCCGTTGCGCGGCGCGGGTCCAAAACCAAACTCGAGTCGTGCGCCGACCCGCGACACGTGCCAATCGAGACCTTGCGCGGCAAAGAGCGTCTTGAGCCCCTGCTCGAGTCGCGCCGCACCGTTTTGCATCGCCGCATGCGTGACTTCAGTATGTAAATGTTTGAGCGCTGCCGAGAGCGCTGCGAAAACCAAGGGATTCGCCGCCAGAGTCGTGCCCATGCCGGAGTGACCCGCTTCGCGATGCGCAAGGACGACTCGCATACGCGCTTCGATTTCATCGCTGAAGCCAAACACGGCCGCTGGCAAGCCACCCGCGATGGCTTTGCCACAGACCCAAAAATCGGGCTGCCATGCGAGGCTTGCAGCATAACCACCCGGCCCCGAGGAGAGCGTGTGGGTCTCATCGAGAATCAAGAGCACATCGTGCGCCCGTGTCCGCTCGCGTAAGTGATCGAGAAAACCCGCTTGCGGCAGCACCATGCCAATGTTGGTCATCACCGGCTCGGCAATGACGGCGGCGATCTCACCCGTGGCGAGTGCCTGCTCAAGCGACTCGGCACCATTGAACTCAATAGCGACGGCGGCGCTCGATGCATCGAACGCAGGGCCGATCGCTCCTTCGCGCGGCACGGTGCGGCCACCGCGCAAGCGCACCATCGTTTCTTCGACGGTACCGTGGTAGCAACCTTGAAACACCAATATTTTTGAGCGCCCGGTGATGGCGCGCGCCCACCGCAGCGCCGCACGATTTGCATCGGTCGCCGTTTGAGTCACCTGCCAAAACGGCAGCTGGAACCTCGCGGCCAACGCAGCGCCCACACTCGCGACCGACTCTGACGGGAGCATGCAGGTCAGACCCTGTCGCGACTGGGTGGTGATCGCGGCGGCGATGGGCTCGGGCGAGTGTCCATACATCGCGCCCGTATCACCCAAACAAAAATCGAGATAGAGGTGCGCGTCGGCATCGGTCAGGGTGACACCATTCGCCTTCGAGACAAACAACGGAAATGGCGTGCCCCAATCCGCCATCCAATGCATCGGCACGCCCGATAGCCAATGCGACTGAGTGCGCTCGGCGAGCTGCGAGGAGCGTGGCGAGCGCTCTCTGAATAGCGCCCGTTCGCGCTCGATGATCGTCTCGGGCGCAAGCCGAGACGAGGCGATCATCGACGTGCCGACTTGCGCGCGGCGGGCTTGGCCTTGGCCGCAGATTTCGTTTTGGCGACGGGCTTTGCTTTGGCCTTTGCCGACTTGGCAACGGGCTTGTCCGCCGCCTTATCCGACGACTTTTCAGCCGGCTTGTCGTTCGATTTCTCGCTCGCCTTGTCGCTCGCCTTCTCGGGCGATTTGTCGGACGACTTGCCCTCGCCCGATGACTCGTCGCCGGCGAGGTTGCGCTTCTTGTCGTTCTCCGACTTGAAGTCCGTCTCGTACCAACCACTGCCCTTGAGCCGGAACACCGGCGCCGAGATCAGTTTGACAAGCGTGTTCTTGCCACATTCGGGGCACTTGCGTAGCGGCTTGTCCGAGATCTTTTGCATGACCTCGATCTGCTCGCCGCAAGCACTGCATTGGTATTCGTAGAAAGGCATGTCACAAATTATACCGACTTGCCGAAACTCAATCGCCCCTCCTCGTCGACACCGACGCGGATGCGATCACCCGGCGCATAACGACCCTGCAGCAACTGCTGCGCCAGCGGGTTCTCGATCTGCTGCTGGATGGCACGCTTGAGCGGTCTCGCGCCGTAAACCGGATCAAAGCCCGCTTCGCCGAGCAGATCGAGCGCGGCCTCATCGAGCGCGAGGTCGAGGCCCCGATCGATCAGACGCCGTCGCAACTGACCCAACTGGATGTCGACGATGGAGCGGATCTGCGCCGTACCGAGCGGATGGAACACGACGATATCGTCGATGCGATTGATGAACTCGGGCCGGAAGTTCTGCTGCACGATCTCCATCACCGCGGACTTCATACGCGTGTAGTTCTTCTCGCCCGCGTGTTCCTGGATGACCTGCGAACCCAAGTTCGAGGTCATGATGATCACCGCGTTGCGGAAGTCGACCGTGCGACCCTGACCGTCGGTGAGTCGACCATCGTCGAGCACCTGCAACAAGACGTTAAACACGTCCGGATGCGCTTTCTCGACTTCGTCGAGCAACACAACGGCATAGGGACGACGACGCACCGCCTCGGTGAGGTAGCCGCCCTCTTCGTAACCCACGTAGCCCGGCGGCGCGCCGATCAAGCGAGCGACCGAGTGCTTCTCCATAAACTCCGACATATCGATGCGAACCATCGACTCTTCGGTATCGAAGAGAAACTCCGCGAGCGCCTTGCAAAGCTCAGTCTTACCGACGCCAGTCGGCCCGAGGAACAAGAACGACCCGTTAGGCCGGCGCGGATCGGACAAACCGGCACGCGAGCGACGAATCGCGTTGGCCACGATGCGCACCGCTTCATCCTGACCCACGACGCGGCGCGACAAAGCCTCTTCCATGCGCAGCAGCTTTTCTTTCTCGCCCTCGAGCATCTTCGAGACCGGAATGCCCGTCCACTTGGAGACGACTTCGGCAATTTCTTCGTCAGTCACTTGATTGCGCAGCAACTGCCCTTGCTTACCTTCGGCGGCCTGCGCCTCGACTAAGGCTTTTTCCAGTTCAGGGATCTTGCCGTATTGCAGTTCGGCCATGCGGGCAAGATCACCCTTGCGCCGTGCCGCCTCCAGTTCGAGCTTGAGCTTCTCGAGGTTTTCTTTGATGCCGGAGGCACCCTGCAGCGACGCCTTCTCGCTCTTCCAGATATCTTCGAGATCAGCATATTCCTTCTCGAGCTGCGCAAGCGTCTCTTCGAGCGCGGCCAAGCGCTTGCGTGTGGCTTCGTCCTTTTCTTTCTGCAACGCAACCTGCTCGATCTTCAGCTGGATGATGCGCCGCTCGAGCTTGTCGAGCGTCTCGGGCTTCGAGTCCATCTCCATGCGGATGCGTGCCGCGGCCTCGTCGATCAAATCGATGGCCTTGTCGGGCAGCTGTCGATCGGTGATGTAGCGATGCGAGAGGGTCGCGGCCGCCACGATCGCTGGATCCGTAATTTCGACCTTGTGGTGATTTTCGTAGCGCTCCTGCAAGCCGCGCAGAATCGCGATGGTGTCTTCGACCGAAGGTTCATCGACCAACACCTTCTGGAAGCGACGTTCGAGCGCCGCATCTTTTTCAATGTACTTGCGATACTCATCGAGCGTGGTCGCGCCCACGCAATGCAGCTCACCGCGCGCAAGCGCAGGCTTCAGCATATTGCCTGCATCCATGGCGCCGTCGGCTTTGCCGGCACCGACCATGGTGTGCAACTCGTCAATGAAAAGGATGACCTGGCCTTCCTGCTTGGACAGATCGTTCAGCACACCCTTCAGGCGCTCTTCGAAATCACCGCGGAATTTAGCACCCGCGATCAAGGCGCCCATATCGAGTGCAAGAATGCGCTTGTTGCGCAGACTCTCAGGCACTTCGCCGTTGACGATGCGCAGAGCGAGTCCTTCGACGATCGCGGTCTTACCGACACCGGGCTCACCGATCAAGACCGGGTTATTTTTGGTACGACGCTGCAGCACTTGGATGGTGCGACGAATCTCATCGTCTCGACCGATCACCGGGTCGAGCTTGCCGTCGATAGCGCGTTGGGTCAGATCGACCGTGTATTTCTCGAGCGCCTGACGATTCTCCTCAGCGTTAGCGTCTTGCACTTTTTCACCACCGCGCACGTCTGTAATGGCTTTCTCGATCGCTGCCTGCGCAAAGCCGCAGTCTTTGAGTAAGCGGCCGAGTAAGGCTTTATCTTCGTACGCTGCGAGCACGAACAGCTCGCTCGAGATGAACTGATCCCCTTTGAGTTGCGCGAGCTTGTCGGTGACATTCAGTAGTCGCTGCAAATCATTGGAGATGTGAACTTCACCGGCTGCGCCTTGAACTTTGGGCAAACGATCGAGCGCTGATTGCAGCTCTGCACGCAATTTCGGCAAATTGCCACCCGCTTTAACGAGCAACGGCTTGACCGTACCGCCTTGCTGATCGATCAGTGCGGCGAGAACGTGAGCCGGTTCGATAATTTGATGATCGCGGCCCAAAGCCAGCGATTGGGCGTCGGCCAGCGCTTGCTGAAACCGAGCGGTCAGTTTGTCTTGACGCATGAGCAGGCCCTCGTGGGGGTTGCACTATCACTACCCCCTGAAGTTAGGGCTAGTCAGCGTCTTTCAAGGGCCGCCCGGGTTGACCCGGCTTTTTAGTGTATGCGTTTTAGTGCACGAGCGATTCGGCGAACGCCACGAGCGCAATGCCCGCGCCGATCCAGAAGATTTGAGCGGCACTCGCACGCGGATCGGTGCGCCGGTGCAAGCCGGGAATCAGATCGGCAACCGCAACATAGAGCAAGCTCGCCGCGGCCACGGCGAGCGCATAGGGCAACAGCGTCATCGCATCGCGCAGGGCGAACCACCCAACAACGCCGCCGAGCACCGCGGTGAGACCCGAGAGGATGTTCCATACCAGCGCCTTACCGCGACTGAAGCCCGCGTGCAGCAGCACAGCAAAATTGCCGACTTCTTGCGGGATTTCGTGCGCCATGATGGCAAAGGCAGTCACGATTCCAAGGTGTACGTCCGTCAGAAAAGCGGCGGCAATCAACACACCGTCGACGAAGTTATGAAAGCCATCGCCGATCATCACGAGCGCGCCCGACGAGTGCTGCCGATGATGCTCGTGCGCATGCTCGGTCTCGACCGCCTCGGTGTGACAGTGACGCCACAGCAGAAACTTCTCGAGCACGAAGAAAAGCGCAATACCCGCCAGCAAAGCGACGCCGACACCGTGAACCTTGAAGGGCCCGGCACCTGCCATGGCATGCGGCACGAGTGCGAGTAGCGCCGTGGCTAGCAGCGTACCGGTCGCGAAACTCACCGCATGCGGCAAGACGCGGTCGCGAATGGCGCCTGGTAACCACAGCAAAGCCGCCGCGATCGTCGCGCTCAGCAGGCCGCCCAAAGCGGTGAACGCCACGATCGGGAGCAAGGTATCCATAGTGTTATATTCTAACACCGCCAGAGCAGCGCGGCCATCCGGCCTGTCCGCTGGTCCCGCCGATGCGAGAAAAACCGCACCGGATCGGCCGCGGTGCACCAATCGCCACCCGCCACCGCAGTAACCCCGAGACGCGCCAACCGTGCGCGAGCCAACGCCGGCAAATCACACTGCCAGCGACCGCGTGCGTTTTGGACGAAGGCGCTGGCCGAGTCACCGGCGGCGATGAAAGCCTCGCGAACCTCGTCCCCCACTTCGAAATGAGCCGGTCCGATCGAGGGACCTAGCCACACTCGCAAGCGCGATCCTGTCACGCCCCCGGCCGCAACCATGGCTTCGAACGTGCGCTCAAGCACACCGGCCACGAGTCCGCGCCAGCCCGCATGAGCGGCGCCCAGCACCGACCCATCGTCGCTGCTAAAGAGCACCGGCAAACAATCGGCCACTTGGATTGCGAGGACGACTCCCGGCTCGCACGTGATCGCGGCATCGGCGATCGGGCGTGGCGAGTGCACCGTGCTGCCCTCCGGCGCGGGTCGATCAAAAGTCATGACATCGACGCCATGCACTTGATCGAGCCAGTGCGGCTCGGCGGGTAAGTCGAGTGCGGCGCGCAAGCGCTCGCGATTGCGTTGCACGGCGAGCGGGTCATCGCCGACATGCACACCGAGATTGAGCGAATCCCAAGGCGGGCGACTCGTCCCGCCACTGCGCAGGGTGAAAGCCGACTGCACGCCCACAGGCGCAGACCACTCGGGCTTCATCACACCGACCATCTGATCAACCCGCTTCCGCATCGAGCGTGGCGAGCAAATCACGAAAATCGCCCGGCAAAGGTGCTTCAAAACTCATCTCGCGCCGGCTGCTCGGATGCTCGAACGACAAACGCGCGGCATGCAGCGCCTGCCGACGAAACTGCGCGAGCGCGTCGATCACCGTTGGGCTTGCACCCGCGGGTAAACGCCGCCGGCCGCCGTAGAGCGGGTCGCCGACGATGGGATAGCCAATGTGGGCAAGATGCACGCGAATTTGATGGGTACGCCCGGTCTCGAGCTGCACGCGCAACAAGGTATGCGCGCGATAACGCTGCTCGATTCGATAGTGTGTGATGGCCTCACGACCATCACCGCGCACCGTCATCTTGGTGCGCTGCGTGCGGTGTCGACCAATCGGTTCATTGACGGTACCGCCACCGGTCAGCACGCCCAAGCACAAGGCGAGATATTCGCGCCCGACTTCGCGATCGGCGAGCGCACGCACCAGCACCGCTTGCGCCGCCGGCGTGCGCGCAACGACGAGTAAACCCGAGGTGTCCTTGTCGAGTCGATGCACGATGCCCGCGCGCGGCACACGCGCAAGTTCTGGGTCGATCTGCAACAGCGCGTTTTGCAAGGTTCCCTCGCGATTACCCGCGCCCGGGTGCACCACGAGACCGGCCGGCTTGTTGATCACATAGACCGCGGCATCGCGATGCAGGATCTCAAACGGAACGGAGGCCTCGCCTGCCGCGACACGATCGTCCACCTCGAACAAAGCCTCGATTTTCACCCGCTGACCTGCTGAGACCGCCTCGCGCCGGCTGGGCGTGCGGCCATCGAGTGTGACGCGCCCCTCGTCGATCCAACGCTGCAGCCGAGAGCGAGAAAATTGCGGCAGCAACTGCGCAAGCGCCACATCGAGCCGCTCGCCCGCCGATGACGGCGGAATTTCCACATCGTGAGTTTCGAGGTTCATCCGTCGCTATAATGCCACGATGCAAAGAGCCGCCCTCTCGAACTCCGTGCGTCGCCTCACCTTGCCCTTGATGTTGGGTTTGCTGTTGCTGACGGGTTGCCAAACCAATCGCGAAGATCGTGATGAGGCCCGCGGCGGACCGACACTCGTCTACGAGCGCGCGCGCGAGGCGCTCGATCGGCAAGACTTCGACAACGCCATCCGTATCTACGAAGCCCTGGTAGCGCGTTACCCATTTGCTGCGGAAGCGCGCCAAGCAAGACTCGATCTGATCTACGCCTACTACAAGGGACGCGAGACCGAGTCGGCGATAGACCAAGCCGATACGTTCATTCGTGAGAATCCGACCCACCCGCGCATCGACTACGCGTACTACGTCAAAGGGCTCGTCGAATTCGAACGCTCGGCGAACTTCGTCGAGCGCTGGTTCAACGTCGATCTCGATGCACGCCCGCCGCAGACGGCGCGCAGCGCCTTCAATTCGTTCCGCCGCGTCGTCGACGAATATCCGAAGAGCGAGTACGCACACGATGCTCGCCGGCGCATGATCCACCTTCGTAATCGCCTAGCCGACTACGAAATCTACGTCGCGCGTTATTACCTCAACCGTGGCGCTTATATCGGCGCGGCGCAACGCGCCAAGCAGACGATCGAGCAATTTGATGGAGCGCCCGCGATCCGCGATGCGCTCGAAGTGATGATCACGGCCTACGACGCGCTTGGTATGACAGAGCTCGCCGCGCAAACGCGTGAGGTCTACGCCGCTAACTACAGCGAGCCACCGCGACCCGGTGATGCAGAGGGCCCGATGCGGGCGCCGTGGAAACGCTGGTTCAGTTTCGGTAGCCGTTCGTAATCGGATAACGCCAGTCGCGTCCGAACGCGCGACGACTAATGCGCACCCCGGGCGGTGCCTGGCGGCGCTTGTACTCATTACGACGTACCATTCCGAGCACTCGCAGCACCGTCTCGCGCTCGAAGCCCCGACCCACGATTTCCTCGACAGAGCAGTCCTCCTCGATGAAAGCCTCGAGGATGGGGTCGAGCACCTCGTACGGCGGGAGGGAGTCGACGTCTTTTTGATCCGGCCGCAATTCGGCTGACGGTTCACGCTCGATGACTCGCTGTGGAATCACGGGCGACTCGCCCGATGCCACCAGCGAATTTCGATAAGCGGCAAGTCGATAGACACGCAGCTTGCTGCAATCTTTGATCGGCGCGTAGCCGCCCGCCATATCCCCGTACAAGGTCGCATAGCCCACGGCCATCTCGCTCTTGTTACCGGTCGTCAGCAACATCCGACCCGTCTTGTTTGAGATGCCCATCAAGAACAGCATTCGACAGCGCGATTGCAGATTCTCCTCCGTGGTGTCGGGTGACCGACCGGCAAATTCCTCGCGCAACGAGTGCAACGCGGTTTCGAACACGGACTCAATGGAAATCACGCTGTGCTTCACACCGAGTCGGCGAGCCTGCAACGCAGCATCTTCCACGCTCATATCCGAGGTATATCGCGAGGGCATCATCACCGCTTGCACGCGCTCGGCACCCAGCGCATCGACTGCAATCGCCAGAGTCAACGCGGAATCGATGCCGCCCGAAAGTCCGAGCACCACACCGGGAAACCCGTGCTTATCGACATAATCGCGAACACCCAGCACGAGCGCTCGATAGATGGTTTCATCGTCGCTCGCAACGGGCGCAACCTGTGCCCGCATAGGCGCGAGTTTTCCGCTTGCATCACGTTCGAACTCGACGTATTCGATCACCGATTCGAAAGCCGCCGCTCGCAGCGCGATGTCACCTCGCGCATCGAGCACGACGCTGCCACCGTCGAATACGAGCTCGTCTTGACCGCCGACGAGATTGAGATAGACGAACGGCAACCCGGTTTCTTTGACGCGTTTTCGAAGTTCATCTTCGCGTTGAACTTGCTTGCCGACCTCGAAAGGTGAGGCATTGATGGCGAGCAACAACTCGGCACCGGCTTCTCGCGCAGCAGCCGCGGGCGCCGCATGCCAAATGTCTTCGCAAATGAGCATGCCGATGCGCACACCGGCAATCTCGACGATCACGGTTTGATCACCGGCGCGGAAATAACGCTTCTCGTCGAACACTTGATAGTTCGGCAGTTGCTGCTTGCGATATCGCGCAAGCTCGCGACGAGCCGAGAACACCGCCGCCGTGTTGTAGATCTCGGTCTCGCTGTATTCCGGGTAGCCCGTCAATAACGCGATGCCATCAGCGGTCTCGGCAAGCTGCCGCAACGCCGCATCGACCCGCGCTCGTAAGCCGCGATGAAACAACAGGTCTTCTGGCGGATAACCGACGAGCGCGAGCTCGGGAAAGACGATGAGATCCGCCTGCGCGTCGCGCGCCACTTGCGTACATTGCTGCATACAACGCAAGTTGGCGGCGACATCGCCGACGCGGAAGTTTTGCTGCGCGAGAGCGAGCTTGAAGCGCGAGGCACTCACACTCGGTCGCGCATCCAATCAGCGACGCTTGCGCAGTTGCTCTTCGATCGCTGAGCCGAGTTCTGCCGGAGACTTGACGGTGCGTACACCGGCAGCCTCGAGGGCGCGGAACTTGTCAGCAGCCGTACCCTTGCCACCGGCGATGACGGCGCCTGCGTGACCCATGCGCTTGCCCGGAGGCGCGGTGACACCCGCGATATAAGCAACGACCGGCTTGGTGACGTGCTTGGCGATGAACTCGGCACCCGCCTCTTCGTCGCTACCACCGATCTCACCGACCATCACGATGCCTTCGGTCTTCGGATCGTTCTGGAACAGCTCGAGCACGTCGATGAAGTTCATGCCGCGCACCGGATCACCACCGATGCCGACGCAGGTGCTCTGACCGAGACCGTTGTTGGTGGTCTGGAACACGGTTTCGTATGTGAGCGTGCCCGAACGTGAAACGATGCCGATACAACCGGGCTTATGGATGAAGCCCGGCATGATGCCGATCTTGCACTCGCCCGGCGTGATGATGCCGGGGCAGTTCGGCCCAATCAGACGCGAACGCGTGCCGGCGAGCGCGGTTTTCACGCGCACCATGTCGTTCACCGGAATGCCTTCCGTGATGCAGACGATCAATTCGATGCCAGCATCAGCCGCTTCGAGGATCGCATCCGCGGCATAACCGGCGGGCACATAGATCATCGTGGCGTTCGCGCCCGTCGCCGCAACGGCATCGTGCACCGTATCGAAGACCGGACGACCGAGGTGGGTATCACCGCCGCGGCCCGGCGTCACGCCGCCCACAACCTGGGTGCCGTACGCGATGCATTGTTCAGAGTGGAAGGTGCCCTGCTTACCCGTGAAGCCCTGGCAGATCACCTTGGTGTTCTTGTCGACAAGTATGCTCATGATCGAATCCTGATTGAGTGTGCGAAGGTGTCAGCGGGCGGCCGCGACAACCTTCTGTGCAGCGTCGGTGAGATCAGCGGCGGCGATGACCTTGAGGCCACTCGTTGCCAGCATCTCGCGGGCTTTCTCGGCATTGGTGCCTTCGAGGCGCACCACCACCGGCACCTTCACGCCGACGTTTTTCACGGCCGTGATCACGCCTTCGGCTATGAGGTCACAGCGCACGATGCCACCAAAGATATTGACGAGAATCGCCTTGACCTTCGGGTTCGACAGAATGAGCTTGAACGCGACGGTGACGCGCTCCGCGGTGGCACCACCACCCACATCGAGGAAGTTGGCAGGCGATCCGCCGTGCAACTTGATGAGATCCATGGTGGCCATCGCAAGACCCGCTCCGTTAACCATGCAGGCGATGTCGCCATCGAGCGAGACGTAGTTCAGATCGTGCTGACTCGCCTGCAATTCCATCGGATCTTCTTGCGACTCATCGCGCATCGCCGCGATCGCTTTCTGGCGATACACCGCATTCGCATCGATGTTGATCTTCGCATCGAGCGCGAGCAGATCGCCGCTCTTGGTGACGATCAGGGGATTCACTTCGACGAGCGCCGCGTCTTTTTCGAGATAGAGCTGATAGAGCGCCATCGCGATTTTCTGGAACTGCGCGATCTGATCACCTTTGAAGCCAAGCGCAAACGCCATGCGACGGCACTGGTTCGGCTGCAAGCCCGCAGCCGGGTGAATGTTGACCGTCGTGATCTTCTCGGGTGAGTGGGCGGCGACTTCTTCGATGTCCATGCCGCCTGCAGCGGAACCGACCATCGCGATCTGACCCTTCTCGCGATTGAGCGTCAGCGAGAGATAGATCTCGCGCTCGATCGCCGAACCCGTCTCGACATAGACCTTGCCGACCGGCAAACCTTCCGGACCGGTCTGCTTGGTCGCAAGGCGCGTCCCGAGCATGGCCGCTGCCGCTGCACGAACCGAAGCGGTGTCCTTGGCGAGTTTCACGCCACCGGCCTTGCCGCGCCCACCCGCATGCACCTGGGCTTTGACCACCCAGATCGAACCGCCGAGCGCTTCAGCGGCTGCCACCGCCTCGTCGGGGGTCGAGGCAATACGACCCGCTGGAACGGGTATGCCGTAAGCAGAAAAAACTTCCTTGGCCTGATATTCGTGCAGATTCACCGGAACCCCCCTTCGACACTGGACTAAACTCTCATTTTCACGGAAACGGGGGCCTGAGGGAACCTTCCGAGGGAGAAATGTCGCAATGATCGAAACGCTGATCGACTGGAGCCGCTTCGGCCTGATGGAGACCATCGTGGTGGCCGGGATCGGCGGCCTGTTGATCGGTAGTTTTCTCAATACCGTCATCCACAGACTGCCCAAAATGCTCGAGCGCGAATGGCATTCGCAGTGCGACGAGCTCGCTGGGCGAGCGCCCGTAGAGCAGCCGCGTTTCGATTTAGCGAGTCCTGCCTCGCATTGCCCCGCCTGCAAAGCCCCCATTCGTATCCAACACCTGGTCCCCGTGCTCTCGTGGCTCTGGCTGCGCGGGCGCTGCGCCGACTGCGCGAGCGTGATTCCTTGGCGCTACCCTGCAACCGAATTGCTTACGGCCGTCTGCTTCGCGATCGCGGCCTGGAGGTTCGGGCCGGGTTGGCCGCTGATCGCCGCGCTCGTGATCACCGCTTTCCTGCTCGCCCTCGCGCTCATCGATTTCGACACGCACTATCTGCCAGACCAGTTGACCCTCCCTTTGATGTGGCTCGGGTTGCTGGCGAGTCTGCTACCGCTTGGCGACCTCGATGGGCGTTACGCGACCGGCCCGAGCGATGCGATTCTCGGCGCGGCCCTCGGTTATCTCGCGCTGTGGAGCGTGTACTGGTTGTTCAAGTTGCTCACCCGCAAGGAAGGCATGGGCTACGGCGATTTCAAACTGCTGGCGGCACTCGGCGCTTGGCTTGGCAGTGCGATGTTGCTCCCGATCGTACTTGCAGCGTCCGTGGCAGGCTCAGTGATTGGTATCGTCTTGATCCTCGCTTTCCGACATTCGCGTCATCAACCCATCGCGTTCGGTCCGTATCTCGCCATCGCAGGTTGGCTCGCCTTGCTCTTCGGCGATCAACTGCGATGACCCACTGACATGTTTCGAGTGGCACTGACCGGTGGCATCGCAAGCGGCAAGTCAGCCGTCGCCGCGCTATTTACGGCGCACGGCGTGCCCGTGGTCGATAGCGATGTCATCGCCCGAGAGGTCGTGGCCCCAGGCAGCCCCGCGTTGGAGGCAATCCGCCGGCGCTTTGGCGATGGCGTTTTGCAAGCCGATGGCAGCCTTGATCGACGTGCCCTGCGCGAGCAAGTTTTTGCCGAGCCAGCGGCGCGCCGCGATCTCGAAGCCATCACGCATCCAGCGATCCGCGCTCGCATGCAAGCATGGTCTCAAACGGCAGTCGGGCCATACCAAATCCATATGATTCCGTTGCTGATCGAGGGCGGTGGCCGCCGCGATTTCGATCGGGTGCTCGTAGTGGATTGCCCGGAGCAGCTTCAGGTCCAGCGGGTGATGCAGCGCGATGGGGTCGACGAAATCTCAGCCCGAAACGTACTGGCGGCGCAGGCCTCGCGCGCGGAACGCCTCGCTATTGCGGATGATGTCATCGTGAACGATGGCGACCGAGACAAGCTGTCTATCGAAGTCGACGCCCTACACCGCCGATATCTGCAACTTTCGGTTTACGCGACCAAAGGCGCTCGTTCAGAATAGTGAAATGACCGAGCAGGCCGGGGAGGGAACGGCACCTCTGCCCCTATTGGGCGCGGAGCCGTTGGTATTCGAACAACCGCTCACAGAGCGGATGCGCGCCTATTTGCGCATCGACTTCCTCTACAACCAGGCCGTCTATCACGCGAACTCCAAGAGCCAGTGGGGCAGCCGCGCCGCCATCGGCAGCATGCTCGACATTCTCGCGATCATCACGCGCGCCGATACCCGTGCCGATGTGCTCAAAGAACTCGAGCGGCAGATCGGTCTGTTGACCGAATACCAGCGTCGGCCCGGGGTGGATGTCGAGCGACTGCAGACACTCGTCGGCAATCTGCAGCGTCTGCGCACCGAGCTGCTTGGCGCCGGTTCGGCGTATCTGCAACCGCTACGCGACTCGCCCTTCCTTGCAGCCGTTCGACACCGAAGCACGATCCCAGGTGGAACCTGCGATTTCGATCTGCCGGATTTCTTTTACTGGCTCAATCAATCGAGTGAGGTGCGCGAGCGCACCCTCTCTGAGTGGCTCGCTCTGCTACGCCCCCTCTGCGATGCGATCGCCGAATTACTTTGGCTCACTCGTCAGGGCGGCCGGGTCCGCGCCGAGACGGCGATCAATGGTGTGTTCCACGTCACGTTCGAGCGCAACAACCCCGTGCAGTTGCTGCGCGTCGCGATCGATCCGTCGCTCGGAATTTATCCGGAGATCAGCGGCAGTCACTATCGCGCCAGCGTGCGCTTCGTGTCGTGGCAGGGACAGAACGAGCGCGCACGGCAAGTCGAGAGTGAAGTGCCCTTCGAACTCGTCTGCTGCGGCTGATCGATGTTCAAGCTCTACGACAACGCGTTCGCGCCGAGCCCGCGCCGTGTGCGCATGTTCCTCGCCGAGAAAGGCCTGCCCTACGAAACCATCGCTGTCGACATCGCCGCAGGTGATACGGGATCTGCCGATTTCTTAGCGGTGAACCCCCTCGGTGAAGTCCCTGTGCTCGAGCTCGCTGACGGCACGCGCCTCCGCGAGTCACTCGCCATCTGTCGCTATCTCGAAGCAATGCAGCCGGAACCCGCCCTGCTCGGCCGGAGCGATCGCGAGCGCGCTGAGATCGAATCGATCGTGCTGCAATTGATGTTTCGCGTTTACGTGCCAACGACGCATGCGTTTCGCCATACGCACAAGTTCTGGGCTGGGCGCATCACGCAGGTTCCCGAGTATGGCGCGCTCGCCAAGCAGACCGTGCTCGACGAGTGGCAGCGCCTAGATCGCGAACTGGCCAATCGTGAATTTCTGGCCGGCGACCATTTCAGCTTCGCAGACATCGTCGGCTTTACGACGCTCGAATTCGGCAAGCCCTCGGGCATCCGACTGCAAGAGGGTCAGGATCACCTGAAGCGTTGGCACACCGCGATCGCCGCTCGACCGAGCGCGAAAGCCTAATCTCGAAACAGGTTTTTCGATGGAAGCTCCTTTTTGGCATGAGCGTTGGGCCAAGCATGAGATCGGCTTTCATATGCCAAAGCCGCATGCGGCGCTCGAGCGCTATTGGAATTCGCTGAATCTCGCCGCGGGCAGTCGCGTCTTTGTGCCCTTGGCGGGCAAGAGCCTCGATCTCATCTGGCTCGCGCGAGCCGGTCATCAGGTCGTTGGCATCGAGCTCTCACCGGTGGCCGTCAAGGAATTTCGCGCCGAGCACCCGAGCGAGACCGCGATTGATCTGCGCTGCGGGAATTTCTTTGACCTTACACCCGACACGCTCGGCCCGATCGATGCCATTTTCGATCGTGCCTCGCTGGTCGCGTTGCCGCCCGCGATGCGTCGCGACTACGCGGCACAGATCACGGCACTCTCGCCACCGGGAACACGCAGTCTGCTCGTGACCATGGAATACGACCAGAGCCAAATGAAGGGGCCGCCGCACGCGGTGCTCGAGAGCGAGGTGCGAACGCTCTATGGAGCGCATCACCTCATCGAGACTCTCGAGCGCATCGAAGTCCTCGCGGACTATCCGCGCATGATCGACCGCGGCGTCACAGCACTCGCCGAACGCGTCTATCGCCTGACGCGCCAGTCGTGAACCCATCGCGCGCGGCCGACGCAAGGATCAGCGCTTCGGCAGCTCCATGCCAATCGCCGCCGCAATGAACGCCCACTGATCGGCGAAATCGTCGATCTGCATCCAGACTGGCTTGCCCGCACCGTGACCTGCACGCGTTTCTACGCGCAGCAACACGGGCTTGGCGCAGCCTTGGGCGCGCTGCAACTCCGCGGCAAATTTATAGCTATGCCAGGGCACGACGCGATCGTCTCGATCGGCGGTCGTCACGAGCGTGGCCGGATAACAGACACCCTGCTTCACGTTGTGTACGGGCGAATACGCACGCAGCGCGGCAAACTCTTCTGCGTTTTCCGAAAGGCCGTAGTCGGACGACCACTGCCGCGCGTTCGCACTCGCCGTGTGATAGCGCAACATGTCGAGCACACCGACCGCCGGTAGCGCCGCGGCAAAGAGATCGGGTCGCTGCAGCAAGGTCGCACCCACCAACAACCCGCCGTTACTGCGACCGGAGATGGCCAGATGCGCCGGCGATGTGATCTTCTCGGCGACGAGGTGCTCCGCTGCGGCGATGAAATCGTCGAAGACGTTTTGCTTACGCGTCTTCGTACCGGCTTCGTGCCAAGCATCGCCATACTCACCGCCACCGCGCAGGTTGGCTTCGACGTAAGTGCCACCCATCTCAAGCCAGGCGATCACGGCCGGACGGAAAGCGGGCGTGATCGAGACGTTGAAGCCACCGTAGCCATACAACAGCGTCGGCGACTTGCCATCGCGCGGAGTGCCTTTGCGCTGCGTGATGTACATGGGCACCCGCGTGCCGTCCTTGCTGCGGTAGAACACCTGCCGAGTCTCGTAGGGCGAAGTATCGGCCGCGATCTTGGGCTCTCGGAAAACGGAAGTCTTCAGCGTCTTCAAGTCGAGACGCAGCACCTGTCCCGGGCTCAGATAGTCTGCGTAGGCGAAAAAGGTTTCCGTGTCTTTCGCGCCACCCGAGAATCCCGCAATCGTCCCGAGCCCCGGGACATCGACCTCGCCCTTCGCTTTACCGTTGCGATCAAAGATTTTGGCGACTCCGTGCGCATCGCGCACATAACGCACGATCAAATGACCGCCGACGTAACTGGCCTCATCCATAGCGAGATCGGACTGAGGCACGAGCTCACGCCAAGCAGACGGCTGCGGATCTTTGATGTCCACCGCAATGATGCGCCCGCGCGGTGACGCGTTGGTAGTCTGCACGAAGAGCGTATCGCCCTCGTTACCGAGAATGGTGTAGCGGGCATCCCATGCGCCGAACACGGTTTTCGGCTTTGCTCCTGGCACCCGCATATCGATCGCCTCGATACCATTGGCGCGATAGCCATCGAAGAGCGAAATGAACAACCAGTTGCCATCTTCCGACAATGATGCTGAAGGCGCTCGCGTCGGATGATCAGTTACACGATAAACGAGCTTGTCATCGGATTGATTGGAACCCAAGCGGTGAAAGTACACCGCCGGTTGTCCTTGGTCGTCACCACGCGAGGAATCATCGGCCCGAGCCGGATAACGGCTGTAATACACACCCGAGCCGTCGGCAGCCCAGCTCAGCTCCCAAAACTTTGTTTGACGCAGTTCATCCGGCAGGTCGACGCCGTCAGCAACGCGACGGAACTTCCAGATCTCCCAATCGGTACCGCCATCCGAGAGTGAGTACGCGAGCAATTTGCCATCGGGCGACGGCTCGAAACGCGCGAGCGCGACCGTCGCGTCATCGCGAGTGGCATTCGGATCAAACAATACGCGCGGTGTGGCATCCAGCGCATCGGCCACGTAGAGCACGCTCTGGTTTTGACGGCCATCGTTACGCAAGAAGAAATAGTTCGAGCCCTTCTTACGCGGCACACCCACGCGTTCGTAGTTCCATAGCGTCTCAAGACGCGAACGAATCCAGGCGCGCTGCGGCAGCGCCTCGAGCAGTGGTTCGGCAAACGCATTCTGACGCTGCACGAAATCACGCGTCGCGGGTGCCTCCGGGTTCTCGAGCCAACGGTAAGGATCAGCGATGCTGACGCCGTGATAGTTGTCGACTACATCGCCTCGTTCGACGACGGGGTATGCAAGGTCCTTGGCTAGAGTGAAATTGCCAGACATGAAGACGATCCCGAAAGCGGCCGTCAGGCCGATGAAGTGGCGATGCAGCATGTTCCTCTCTTAAACTGCGAGCCGGGGTTGCTGATGTTACTGGAGGCCGGTTGTTCATGCCCACCACCTGCACTGGGCGCTCACTTTGGGCGCTAATGGCAGCACTGCTGCCTTTTACCTCCTTCGCCACTGAATCGCTGACAATCGAGCGTATTTTCGCCGCACCCGATCTGTCAGGCGCCTCGTTGCGCGGCGCGAGATTCTCGCCGGATGGCAAGCTCATCACCTATCTGCAAGGCAAAGCCACCAACAAGGATCGGCTCGATATCTGGGCTTACGACACCGTACGCCGCGAAAATCGACTGCTAGTGGATTCGGCCGCGCTCGTGCCGCAAGAGGCCGCACTCTCTCCCGAAGAAGAAGCCCGCCGTGAGCGCGCGCGCACCTCGTCGCTCTCGGGGATCGTCGAATACGATTTTTCCGCCGACTCGCGTCGCCTGCTCATTCCGCTCAATGGCGATCTTTATCTTTACGATCTTGCAGCGACCGCCGATCGCGCGGTGCGTCGTCTGACCGATACCGCCGCTGCCGAGACCGATGCGCGTTTCTCGCCGCGCGGACGCTACGTCAGCTTCGTGCGCGAGCAGAATCTCTACGTGATCGATCTTGCCTCGGGTGAAGAGCGCCCCATCACGACAGCGGGTGCAGGCCTCATTTCATTCGGCATGGCTGAATTCATCGCACAAGAAGAAATGGATCGCAGCACGGGCTATTGGTGGTCGCCCGACGAGACGCGAATGGCGTATGCCCGTGTCGACGAGTCGCCCGTCGATGAAGTCGAACGCTTTGAGATTTACGCCGATACGGTCAAAGTGATTCGTCAAAGATATCCGGCTGCCGGCAGAGCAAATGCCAAAGTCGATCTCTTCGTCGCAACACTGTCGAGTCAGCGGATCGATTCTCGCGAGTTGCCGACGGCCGCGGCGGGCGATGGTTATCTCGCCCGCGTGAACTGGATGCCAGACTCGAAGGCACTCGCCGTGCAGAAGCAGTCGCGCAACCAACAATTTCTCGAGCTGCTGCGCATCGACGTCGAGAACGGCGCAACCCAGCGTCTGCTTGAAGAGCGGAGCGATACCTGGATTGATCTTTATGAGGAACTGACCTTCCTCAAGTCGCGACCGGCTTTCATCTGGGCCTCGGCGCGATCGGGCTACAAGCACCTCTATCTGTATGGACTCGATGGCCGTCTCATCCGACCCATCACGAGCGGCAACTGGATGGTGGTGGGTGATGCGGGTGAACGCGCCATCGAGGCGATCGACGAGAAACGCGGTGTCGTCTACTTCACGGCTAATCGCGACACGCCGCTCGAGCGACATCTCTACAGCGCGCCACTCGATGGCAGCAGCGAGCCGAGCGAAATCGAGCAAAGTATCCGGCGTATCAGCGAGACAGCAGGCTGGCACTCGAATGTGCTCTCGAGCAACGGGCAACTGTGGCTCGACACATATTCGAACCCGGATACACCGCCGTCACTCACGCTTCGACGCATTGATGGCCGCAAAATCGATGTGCTCGTCGCCAACACGCTCGACACGTCACATCCTTACGCGCCCTATCGTGCGGCACATCAGCGCACGGAGTTTGGCACGCTGCAGGCGGCTGATGGCCAAACGCTGTACTACCAACTAATCAAACCGATGGATTTCGATCCCGCGAAACGCTATCCCGTGATCGTCGATGTGTATGGTGGCCCCGGTAATCAGCGCGTCCGAAATGCTTGGGGTGGCTTCCCGCGCGGCAACGAGGGTTTCTTCCGGCAGTTGCTCGCTCAGCAAGGCTACTTGGTCTTCACTCTCGACAATCGCGGCAGCGGCTTCCGCGGCACCGCCTTCGAGGGCGCGCTGTATCGCCGTATGGGCAGTATCGAGATCGACGATCAAGTTCGCGGTGTCGAGTTCCTGCGTACGCTGCCCTATGTCGATGCGCGACGAGTGGGCATATTCGGCTGGAGCTATGGCGGCTACATGGCACTGATGGCGATGGTGCGCGCGCCGGAGTATTTCACCGCCGGTGTTGCGGGTGCGCCCGTCACCGACTGGCGTCTGTACGACACGCACTACACCGAGCGATTCATGAGCACGCCGTCAAATAATCCAGAGGGATATCGTGACGGCATGGTGATGACGCACGCCGCCAATCTACGCGGCTGCCTGCTCGTCATGCATGGCATGGCCGATGACAACGTGCTCTTCACGCACAGCACGGCGCTATTCAAAACCTTGCAGGATTTGCGCAAACCGTTCGAGGTGATGCCCTATCCCGGCAGTAAGCATGCTTTGATGCGATTTCCGAACACCGGGCCACACGGCTACGACACCGTGGCGCGATTCTTCGCACGGACGTTGCAGGAGAACACCTCATGCCGCCGCTGAGCCCGCTGCTGAAAAGCAATCGTCGTTGGGCCGAGCGGATGACGACGGAGGATCCGCAATTCTTCGAAAAGCTCGTCGGCCAACAATCACCCGACTTTCTTTGGATCGGATGCGCGGACAGTCGAGTGCCCGCCAATGAAATCGTGGGTCTGTTACCCGGCGAACTCTTCGTGCATCGCAACGTCGCGAATGTCGTGGTGCATACCGATCTCAACTGTCTCTCGGTGCTGCAATACGCAGTCGATGCGCTACAGGTCGAGCACGTGATCGTCTGTGGTCACTACGGCTGCGGTGGCGTACAAGCGGCCTGGCAAAACACGCGCTTGGGGCTCATCGATAACTGGCTACGCCACGTGCAAGACGTCATGAAGAAACATCGCACGAGGCTCGACAAGCTACCAACCGAGGAGCAGCGCCTCCGAGCCTTGTGTGAACTCAACGTCATCGAGCAGGTGCTGAACGTCGGCCAGACAACGATTGCCCAAAATGCCTGGGATGCAGGCAAACCCCTCCAGGTCCATGGCTGGATCTACGATCTGCACGATGGATTATTGCGTGACCTGAAGGTCACGCTACGCAATGCCGGTGAGTTCGACGTCGTCTATCAGCGTGTTGCCGACGGCGACGACTCGATCTTCAGGGCATCTTGATCTTGCTGCCGAGGCTCTGACCAAGCGCCGCACCACCCTCGGGTACGACGATGCGCGAGGCGGCTTCGCGACGCATCTGCTGCGCTTCTTCGATGGCCTCTTCGAGTGCACGACGCACCGCTTCCGGAAAACGCTCGATAGCGGTCGCCAAATCAGGCGCCTCGATCTCGAATCCGAGCGGCAACACACCACCCGGCGTCATCAACTGAGTCTGACCCATATAGAGCACGGGGCGCGACGTGTCGGTCGAACCATCCGGCAGTACGGGTATCATGCGACGCACCGTGCCCGCTCGACGATCGGTGAAAACCTCCTCGCGATAGAGGCTCTCGGTTTCGAGTTTGATTTCCGGCAGACCGGGTTCTTGCATGTTCATGATCGCGTTCCCTTGATGTTGTCCTCGGCAATGTTCGCCATGGTAGCCGGTTGTCCGTGCTGACGGATAAGCACTTTGCGTCGGAAGAATCGAAGATAGCCAGCCGGTCCCATCCTCGAGCCGCCCATACCCGAGAGCTTGAAGGAGTGTTTTTCCATCTCGTGACACATCGCGGTAAGCGATCCGTCATTGAGACTGATGCCACCGGCGTCGATCTGGCGGCCGATGGCCTCGGCCTCTTCGAGACTGCCTGCAATCACACCGGCCGAGAGACCGTAGACACCGTCATTGGCGAGCTCGATCGCCTCTTCGATACGATCGAAAGGCATCACGGGGATGACCGGCCCAAAAGTTTCGTCGCTCATGATCTGCATGCCGTGATGCACATCGACGAGCACGGTCGGTCGCAACCATTTGCCACCGTGATC